>Ga0325414_1008563_pt1 | contig 10835 bp, 4 predicted proteins | sample PopdelMetagenome_8_FD_206183 | JGI IMG/M metagenome (GOLD analysis project Ga0325414, IMG submission 206183) | Populus deltoides microbial communities from Bellville, Georgia, United States - Leaf-PdKOR-R3 | ecosystem: Host-associated > Plants > Phyllosphere > Phylloplane/Leaf | place: USA...
ATTGTTATCACTTGATTTTGCTCATATACTCATTTAACAAGTATTCTTAAACCTTCATTTTCACACACACACTTTAACATATGATTGTGGGTTGCACATTGGATTCTTATATTATTGATATTCTTTTATTAAAGGTAACAACTAAGGGATAGGGATAGTCTATAATTTGCAAAAAAAAATAAAAAACAAAAAAACAAAAAGAAAATGATGATAATAAAAACGTAGATAAGTTTGATTTCGTAGCCTCCCTAACCTAAGCAATTAAGCCCGAAGGGGTGTTTTAACACCTAATACCCTAAAATCAACTGACTTGAGAGCTATTGGCCCAAAGCTTGTTACATGGGTTAAGGAGAAAAGCTTAAGGGAATCAAACATTGCACTATCTACGTATCAGTATCTGCAACCCGAGTTACTAAGCTCGTAGGGGTGTCTTAACACCTAATGCCCTAAGATCAACTGGTCTGGGAGTCATTAGCCGAAAGCTCGTTACATGGCTTAAAGATGCATTGTGTTTTAAGTTATATGTATATATATTTAAAAAAAAGAAAAAAAAAAGAGATAATAATCCCAACCCAAGGAAGTTAACCTTAAACATTATAACAAAATATTGTTTTCTTCCAATAAAAGCCCCATCATCTATGTTTTGATATATTGAGCACATAACAAGGAAGGTTTATTAATATTTCATTTAAGAGCTATTGAGCAGATATATAAAATTTAATGAGAGTTTGTTTATCTGGATAGATTAATGGAAGTTGAATGATGAATGCCTTGCTTTGTGAAAGTTGCAAATTGTTTTTTTCTATTTTAACGCTTTGATTACTAGGGACTAGTAATAAGCTGGTTGGGGGTGTGATTAGTACTTAAAAGTGCATTTTTATTAAGGTTTTATATCATCATTTTGCACTTGAAGTATCAATAACTCCTTAACTAAAGCATGTTTTATAATAACATATATAATAATATAAGATACCTTTAATTTATGGTAAATGTTCATCTTAAATGCAGGCCTATCACATAAATGAAAGATTGATTGATGAGTTGAAGTACTGAAATTGAAAGGACAAAGAGATGGCCAAACTTAGAAAAGAGATGTTGGTGCAGTCCAAACTGGAACATTGTTCCGTAATAGGGTCATATCTGGAGCTGTAGATCTCGGATTTAGGTCTACTTTTTATGGATGGAAAGGTAAGACATAGGCCTACAACTTTCATGAGGAGCTCAAGATTTAACAAGGCCGTTTTCAAGTCCAAATTGTAGCAACAACGAAGAAGTCCGAATCTGTCCTACGGCCCAGACACTGTTCAGTATTCAGCCCATATCTCGAGTTCTAGAATTCCAAATGAGCTCAAATTTTTACCTTGGAAAGATGAGACAATTTCCTAGAACTTTCATGATTGAAGTCTATTCAAATTATAACGTTATCAATGAAGTTTTTGTCAGACAAGAAGATAAGAATTGTCACTAGGTCAAGATGTGGCCACCCATTCATCAATTAGTCACCAACTCAATAGTTCCGAATTTTGGCCTATAAAAGGAGGTGTTTGCCATGTATTTAGGCATCTTGGTATTCAGATCAAGATCATGCTCTTGCTCTCTCTTTTGTAATACTTAAGTTTTGTTTATGCCTTTCATTTCCTTTTCTTTACTTAGTTAACTTCTTTCTCATTTATGTTCTTATCTTGTTTATTTATGTTTCTTTCTTTCATTATGTTTAGTTAAGTTAATTATGTCAAGGTGAAAAGGGTACACTAATGGTGTAAGAATAAGTATAATATAAACTTAACACGGGCCCTAATGTTGGATACTAACATGCTTTATATTTGTTATCTTATTCACTTTTAATACTTTGCTTGTTAAATGATTAATCTAGATTTATGTTGTATAACACTTAGTACAACAAATACTTGGCACTTTCATAGCCCATACTGTATAGTATAACCGACACCTGAGCTATGAAAGGAACTTGATTTGTTGTTAACATAAGTTATAATCATGAATGCCTAACAACATTTACAAGTATTAGCATTATTCGAATAAGATAACTAATGTAAATATGTTAACAATTTATAATATGATTGGAACCTCCTTTGTGTGTGGTTTCCAATTGAATAAAAAGAGTTTATACTATACTTGTTTGAAATACCATTAGTGGATCCTCTAACCTTGACATTTATTGTTATCATTGTTTAATCCTTGCATTAATCTTCATCTCAAAGTTCTCATCAACTTCTTCTTCTTCATCATCTTTATTATTATCATTATTAATAGTATTATTGGTATCATTATTATTATCACTACTACTACTACTGCTGCTGCTACTACTACTACTATTGTTGTTGTTGTTGTTGTTGTTGTTGTTGTTTATAATTTATACAATTAACCTCCCTGTGGTTCGACCCCGGTCTTGCCGGGTTGTTTATTACTTCGACACTCCTGCATTTGGGAGAAGACATCAATCTTTTGGTCATGTCACATACCATCCTCAAACAAATGGCCAAGCTGAAATTTCAAATCGAGAAATCAAGTCCATTTTGGAGAAGACAGTGCAACCTAACCGGCGAGATTGGAGTCTACGACTTGGTGATGCACTTTGGGCTTATCGGACTGCTTACAAATCACCTATAGGAATGTTACCTTATAGGATGATTTATGGAAAAGCATGTCATCTACTGGTGGAGCTTGAACATAAAGCTTTTTGGGCCATTAAAAAATGTAACATGGATTATGATATTGCTGGGATTGTAAGAAAGTTCCAATTGCAAGAGTTGGAAGAGATTCAAAATGATTTCTAAAAAAAATAACAAATCTCTATGTTTGATCTTTTGAACTCCTATTGGTTTATGAGAATGTGAGTATTACATATGAGAATTAATTGAGATAGATGAAGATATAAATCGAATGAAGGAGTGTGCATGCAAGTTTTAAGATTTAATTGGTTTAGGGATTGACTTTGAAAATATGTCATGTTGACTTTATAGTGTTATACCAATGCAATCTTTTGAGCCTTCAACATTATATTCTTTGATTGTGCCTTCTTTCAATGATATGTATATCTAGAACTTGCTTCATATCTTGTTGAGACATTCATATTACATATATACATGAAGATGATAAAAGCATTAGGAATTTTAACCACCTGAGCCAAAAAGCCAACCTAAAGCATATTATCTTTAGTGAGCCCCTTTTGAGCTTGTTTATCTTTTCTTTGCTTTATCCATGTATAAGCCTTAACTTTTTATATGTTTTCCTTTACCCCTAGCCAAGGATTAGTAGAGCATATACTTATGATATGTCATGGAATTATGGTTGAAAATTATGTGAAAAGAAAGAAGAAGTGATGCTTGATGAAAAGATGGACAAAGTTGCCAAAGGTTAAAAAAAAGAAAAAAAAGAAAAAAGTGTTATGTTCTTAAGATTTTATATTGAAAAAGCTTGAAATCAAAAGAAGTTAAGCATAGGTGATTAAAGATGGAAAATTTATGTGCTTTGACGGAATATCTTGTTTGAAATATCATTTTTCATAATGATCTACTTTCTTTGGTTTGAACCTTTTCTTTTACTCTCTTTTACCTCACCTTAACCTTAGCCCCATTACAATAAAAAAAATAAGACCTTTTGATTCATGCATTGTTTGTAATATGTTAGTAATGGAGATGAGATTGAAGAGCAAGCTTATGGTAGAACATATTCATTGATTGAATTTGAAAGATTTAAACACATAAGCCTTAAACACGTGAGTGTTGGAGTGTATATCAATGAGAGGACCTATCACTTTAGCATGGTATAGATTTCATTTAAATCCCGACGATTAATTGAGTTTTGAAGTTTGCATGTAAATAAATTCATGAAAATTTATACTCTTTATCCTTCTTAATTGTGTTCTTGTTTATAATGCATATATTTTTGGATATTGATGGGAGATTAGAAGATTAGTCATAGAGATTTAATTTAATTTAACTTTAAATTGGTTTTACCTATCCTTTCTCGAGGACGAACAAGATCTAAGTGTAAGGGTATTTGATGCAACCATATTATTCGATAGTTTCACCCACATTTAACTAGTGTTTTGCCTATGTTTTATATGTAAAATGCCATGATATTCTTTATTTTATGTTTTGAAGGCACTTTTGGATGAAAGATGCAAAAAGGAGTAAATTGGGGATAATTGGCTGATTTGACCTTCAGTCGATATTTTGTGCATAGCATGAGCTCTTGATGTGAAAATGAAGTGATTCTAGTGGCATTAAAAAGCTAACATCCATACCTTTCTGGACATCTAAGGCAAGAAAATAAAATAAGGTCATGGAAATCTTAGCCTTCAAAGTCAAATCTTGTAATCTGCTAGTGTTGACCTTTGGTCATTCCCACTTTAATATTTGGACCTACAGAAGTCCAATTGATGTAAACTCAATTCTTTTTGATTCCTGACTCACATTCCTATAAACGCTCAAAATTTTAGCAAAAAACGATGTTATATGAGGGAGATATGATTTTTCAAAGATGACAACTGAATTCTGCCAGCAAACAGGTTTCGTGAAGAAACGAGTCCAAATTACGTTCCGAAGCATCTAAACCAATATCCAAGTTTTTATTTCAGCAATTTAGTTCCTCTAAGTCAAAGCTTGAAGATTTCATGCAAGGCTATTTCTCCTTTTTTAGGAAAATAGTTATTGAAGTACTTAAATGTAAACAGTTTACTTAAGGGAGGACTATTTTATAAAATAGAGACTAGGGTTTCCTAGGATATAAAAAGAATGAGAGAAAAGAAGAGGGGGGTAGCCAGCCAAAAAGAGAAAAATGCCCCCCTCCTCTAAGAAACCAAAAATCATGCATTCCTCTTTTTTTTTTATTAGTTGTTCAACAAACATGCAAGGCTAAACTCTTTTTCTTGTTTGCAAGGACACGGAAACCTTCGGATTTCAAGAACTGTGAGATTTATTTTACCTTTTCTTTTCAGTTTATATGATGAATATGTTTGTTCTTCTATACTTATTTTTCCTATGATTGTTTATTTTAATTGCTAGAGCGGACTCTAAGTTATTATTGTAGACAATCCATTGCTAAGTTTGATATCAAAACCAGAGTTGTGATACATGAACTTGTGAAGTAACTGAGTTTAATAATTGTGGCGGATCTACATTATTAATTTTAGGGAGAACATTCAATCAAATCAAACATAGATTGCAGACAATTATGTTTTCTTGATTAATCAACCTATCTAATTCTTAAGGCTACCATTGAATTAAATTACTAGCGCAAACACTGTGGTTATTTGATGGTTATGGTTAGTTATACGGCGGATCCGTTAACTAACCAATGTTAAGAAGAGATAAATATTCAGAATATAAATTGATGTTTCATTTCCATGATCAGTTCTGATTTCTGTAGGTGGATGTGTGCTTGCGACCAACGTTTGTTCTCTTGATAATTTTTTGATTTTATTTAATTTTGCTTGATAGTTTTCTATTTTCTTTTTCTTTATCCTAAATAACATCCTAAACCTCTCCAAATTGCATGTTATCTAGCATAAAAATCTGACTTGAACCTTCCTTGTGGGATTGACCCCTTGCTTGTTCTATACTATCTTGTGTGTTGTGTTTTAAGCTAGGGTAATTAATTTATGTGACCGCGACATCGCAACAAAAGTAGTTAAGCTAAATGAACCAGCAATTTCAACCAAGTCTTAAACATTTAGCAGTAAAAACCATTTAAAAGTAAAAACAAGAGAGACTCGGAAAGCCTTTGCTTCAAGAAACGAGAGCATTCACGTCTTTAGAAATCATAAGACAGTACCACTCAACAAAAAATCACCAACTCAGTACAGTTACCTGACAATAGAGCTCCAAGAGAGCTTTACTGCCACCAATGACAAAAACTCAACTTCAACAAAGAATTTTTTTTCTCCAACTAACCCTAAGCATTAAATAACATTGAGCTAAACAACGCAATAACACGACAGCCATAAAATTGAAAAAGGATCTGTTTTGAAACAACAACTAATCTCTTAAATAACAATTAGAATAAATAACTACAAGCAACTCAACAGTCCGAAAACTCACGTAAAACGTCCATAAATACAACAATAATAATAAAACAACCGTAATGGATATGCTCATATCTCTCAACATGAAATGTGGAATAATATAATGCCTGAAAAAAACTTCGGCAACTGGAAACTACTCTTTTCAAAACTGTCATCACATTATTCTATAAAAATGAAATAAACATGTATAAATAAATTATCAATCATGTCATATAACATCACACGATACATTTAACTAGCACTTGAATGTAGTTAATTGACTAACAGTTAGGAAAATGATATCATACCATGTCAGCTAAGCACGTTTACTTCGTGCATACATTCGCTACAAGCATTTCAACTTCTGTTCAAGATCACCCATACTGGACCACATTTCTCTTTTCCTTCTTAAATTAGATTCTTTGCAGCAAAGTCGTGAAAATCATCATCAATTGAAACTCCAGGAATTGAGTGGAGCTCAGTCGCCACCTCATGAATACTACAACCTTGCCGATCCATATTCAAAGAAGTGGAATCACTCCTAGTCGACATACTCTTAAGTAGTTGATCCCACCTTGACAGCAGTTGAACACCAATTCTAGATGTTTTCTTCTTTCTACCTCGAACCTTAGAAGGATCTTGTTCTTTTCTTTTGCCACTACTCTTTATGTTGCTGTTGCTTGAAATATTCACCCCATCAACCATTCGAGACATGTCAGTCTCTAAATTTAGAATCTCATCATCCTTTGAATCACCGCTTCCTTCTTCCAAATTAGCACGATCAATGTTAGCATTGCTTGTGCCAGGATGGACATCATTGCCACCAAGTACTCCTAACGAAGGAGCCCATGCAAACTCTCTAGCTGCGACAATGTTGGAATGCATTCTGTCAAATTTAATCTTCAAAGATGGTTCAATATCGTTATGTCTGAATTTTTTTGCTCCTCTAATGTCCTATATATAATAAATAAAAGTAATTAATGAAGGATCTTGTATTGAACATTTTTTCAAAATTTGACAACAATAAATGAAATTGTTAGGATGATGAGGAATTGACCTGAATTTTTTCTTTCCACCACTCATCGCTAATTGAAATTGTTTCTAATTCACTACTCCAACCGACACCAGTTTCAGTAACCAGCTTTGTCCATATCCTCCAATTCTTTTTGCATCCATCCTACTTGTTCTTCAGTTGTGTTTTAGTGAATGCACGACCAATTTGTTCCTTGAATGATGTTATAAGAAATTTTCACCCCGTTTTATTGAAATGAGTATTAGGTCTCATTCTTATATCAATGGCCTTAATACATAGATCACAAAACATATGTTACATTTTCTTTGTCCAAGCAGCCTTATCCATAGATTCAAGACCTTCCATGGTATCTTTTAAAACATTTAACAAAAAAAAAAACAATCAATGATATCAATTACTTAGAGGGACAAATATAACCGTGGATTCAACCAATTTAGCAAAAGAATCCATCGAAATGTTTTTTATCATGCTTCTTATTGGTGCTTCCTCTCTTTAGCTGAAATTACTCAAGTCAGAATTATTTTGGACATATCTATCAGTTTAAGCTTTATGTTTTGGAAGAAGTTTGAAATTTTGTAGTTCCAATAAATGAACAAATTAAACTTCTATTTTATCTTATTATGGTTATCATAAACAAGTGAGATTGGATTCATTTATCAACAACAGAAATTGAAGCACATGAAAAAATATTCTTTGATTTTCAATTCAAGGTAGCAAATTCAGTTAGGTTTTGGGGGAAGAAAAAACCCATGCTCATAAGGCAATAGAATTGAAGTTGGTTCCAATTTCGTTGCTATATTTTATCCTTTCATCGCAGGCCACGGTTAACTATAGTTGATAACTGATTAGTACTTAAAAGTGCAGTTTTATCAAGGTTTTATATCATCATATTGCATTTAAAGTATTATTAAATTCCCTAACTTAAGCATGTTTTATAATAATAAGTCTAATAACATAAGATATCTTTAATTTATGATAAATGCTCATTTTGAATGCAGGCATATCTCATAATTTAAAGGATTGATTGATGTGTTTAACTATTGAAAGTGAAAAGACAAAGAGAGGGCTAAACTTAAAGCAGAGGAGTTGGTTTAATTTAAACTGGAACATCATTCATTTATTGGATCATAACTAGAGCTGTAGAAGATGAATTTAAGTATGGTTTATATGGATGGAAAGCTAAGACATAGGCCTAAAACTTTCATGAAGAGTCCAAGATTCAAAACAGTCATTTTTAAGTTCAAATTGTAGCAACAAAAGAGAAGTCATAATCTTCATGAAAGTCCAAATGAGCTCATTCTTATTTTGTTGGAAAGCTGAGACAAATTCCCACACTTTCAGGGAGACTATTTGTTCAAATTATGATGTTAGCAATGATGTTTTGTTCAAACAAGAAGATAATGGTTGTCACCAAGTCAAGAGGTGGCCACCCACTCAATAATTAGTCATCAAATCAATAGTTTTAAATTTTAGCCTATAAAAGGAGTCATTTGCCATACATTTAGACATCTTGGTGTTCAGATCAAGATCACTCTCTTTCTTTGTATTTTGTAATGTTCAAGTTTTATTTTATGTTATATTAATCTCTTGTTTATACTTTTCATTTCCTTTACTATACTTAGTTAACTTTATCATAACTATGTTCTTGTCTAGTTTATTTATGTTTCTCTTATTCATAATGTTTAGCTAAGTTTATTATGTCAAGGTGAAAAGGTTTCACTAATGGTGTTAGAATAGGAATAATATAAACTTAACATGGACTTCAATGTTTATATCCAAGAAAGTTTGTTATTAACATGTCTTATCTTTTTATCTTACTAATTCTTAATACCTTGCTTGTTAAATGATTAATCTTGATTTGTGTTGTACAACCATTGGTACAACAAATACTTGGCATTTTCATAGCCTACCATTGTATGGTATAGCCGACACATGTGCTATGAAAGGAACTTGATTTGTTTATTTGTTGATACTTACCAAAAAAAAAAACTTGATTTGTTGTTAACATAAGTTAACATCATGAATTTCTTACAATATTTAAAAGTATGGTGTTACTAAAATAAGATAATTAATATGATCATGTTAAAAATTTATAATTAATTATTAAGAATAAATCATCCGATTGGAACCTCCTTTGAGTGTGGTTTCCTGTTAATTAATAAAAATAGTTTATACTATACTTATTTCTAATACTATTAATGGATCATCTAACCTTGACAATTGTTTTTATCTTTGATTAATACTCACATCAATATCACATTTTAGAAGTTCTTTTCAACTCCTTTTCATTTGTTGTTTATAATTTTATATAATTCACCTCCCTGTGGTTCGACCCCGGTCTTACCGGGTTTCTTTATTACTTCGACACTCCTGCACTTGGAATAAGACATCAATTTTTTGATCGTGTCAATAACTATAATATGAAAATGGTTGTAAAAAGTGTTATTGTAAATCTAAAGTTCAGCATTACATGAGAATTTTAGCGAAAAACAGAGGATGACAAAAACTAATTTGCTCGTTAACGTAAAAGAATCAAGCAAAGCACACATCAAATTACTTTTCCCCTCGGTTAATCGAACCACTAATGTGATTACAACAATTTATCAAAAAAAAAAGCTTGTAAAGAACTCTACCATTTTTAGTGTCAGATTCAACAATAATCAGCAAAGATGAATCACAATGTTTCCTATAAACAAAAGAAAAATCAAGCAGCAACAGTATGAACTATTAGACGACTAACTAGGAAACCGATTTCATTGCAGAACAACATATAATTAATCACAATAAACAGAATTCATGAAGCAGCACACAAATAAATTTAGAGCTAATTAAAATAAATTTGAAGATGGAGATAAGGCAGGAACTTACGGTTCTCTGCCTCATGTGAGTTTCCTAAGCACGAATCTGCTGCTTTTTTCTGTAAACCAAAACAATGAAGACCTCTCGACATAATTTATATCAGTAAAGGTGACAGATCTTCATGTGAAAAAAGAAGGGACAGAGGGGAACATGGCAAATGTGAAAGAAGTAGGCACCATCTTCATTGTCTTTTAAAAGGAGACAAGAGAAGGGAACAAAGGGGAACAAGAATGAAAATTTTAGGAAATAAAGGCAGGATTTTTCCAGATCTGAATAATGGAGCCTCTCGAATTGTGTTGGAAAATTTTTGCAATGGTTTTGTTGTCTTTGGGCAAGAGATGAGAGAAGGGAACATAAGGGAATAATGATGAAAATTTGGGAAATGGCAGGATTTTTCCAGATCAATGGAGACGAGCTCGAGTTGTTTTGGGAAAGTTTTGCAATGTTAATTATTCTACACTGTCGGTGAGAGAGAGGAGAACACGGCCATATGAGAAAAGCAATTGGAAATTGCTTTTCACAAACTAAGGTCCATCCTTAGTTTTGGGTGGGACCCACATATAATAAAAGTGTGGTTAATATTTAACCAAACACTTGTAAACCATGTTTGCTTGCAACCGCAGCGCCAAATGCGCACCTAAGTAGTGCATGATCTCTTTGTCATTTGGTTGGTGGAGTTGCCAAACTCTTTGTAGTTCTCTTCCTATTTTTACATCACTGAAGAGGTAGCAAGATGGACAGACTAGCGTCTTGGCTGACCCAGTACTAGCTGATGGTGAGTACAAGTTGATTGTCACAACTAATATTTTCAATTGATAGACTGTATCACATGCACTACCAATACTTATTTCAAAAGATATAAACACCATGGAAGGGAGAGAATAAATTTTGAGTCTTAAATGAAAATATTTGTATTAT
>Ga0325414_1008566_pt1 | contig 10831 bp, 12 predicted proteins | sample PopdelMetagenome_8_FD_206183 | JGI IMG/M metagenome (GOLD analysis project Ga0325414, IMG submission 206183) | Populus deltoides microbial communities from Bellville, Georgia, United States - Leaf-PdKOR-R3 | ecosystem: Host-associated > Plants > Phyllosphere > Phylloplane/Leaf | place: USA...
CCTTGATAACCAAAGCCGCGGCTGAGGGCACGACGGTGACCTTGGCCTGACGGTTCTGGACGGTGAGCTTGACGGTGACACGGAGGCCCTTCCAGTCCTTGGCAGTTTCTTTGGCGATGTCTTCTCCTATTTTCTTCGGAGAAAGACCGAGAGGTCCGATTTTGGGAGCGAGGGAACTGGCTGCACCAACTTCGCCTCCGGTTACCCTCACGTAAACGTCGACCACCTGAGATGGGTCAAACTTCGGCGGCATTTTTGCTTCTCTGTTGCTGCTTGCTGCCTGATGGAAAGAGAGGGAGATCAAGGGTTTCGCGAAAATAGACGGTTTATATAGATATAGTGGCGGCTAGGGTTTTGGGCGAGTGCAATACCGTTTCTAGCCCTAAAAGATGGGTTTTTTCTTGGACTTTGATTAAAGGGAAACAAGTTGTTGGATTTTTATTTTTTTGAGTTTGTTTCCCTCATTTATATATAATTCAATACGACTCAGAGTCATGATTTAAAAAGAATAATTTTAGTTATTTGAATTTATCAATTTTATTTTAAAAAAATTAAAATAGTATTGTTTGGATAAAAAAAGTTTTTTATAAAAAAAATCAATGAATTTTTATTGGATTACGTATTAACCTGATTTTTTTTATTAATTCAAGCTTGTTTAAATCCTCCTCTTATGTTTTTTTTAATGTGGACCAATCTAAGTTTGAATTGACCAATTCTTAGTTTAAATCACGAAATTGATTCAAGTTTTATAACAATGTATAATATAACGTCCTTCGTAAGACCTAAAACATGTTCAAGTTCATGGAAGAAAAGACAATGCATGAACTAGTTTGATGTTGTCAATCGTCCATTGCCAAAGAAAAATGTAAGCTAGAAGATGGAGAAAACTTTGATTAAGTTGTTTTTTTAATAAATTTAATGTTAAAGAATAAAATTGAAAAAAAAATTAATAAAAAAATATTCGTGTCAACTCGAGTTAACTTGCCACACTCATGACCTGGGTCATGAGATCAGGATAACCCAATAAAAAGCAAATCAAAACAAATTATGAAGCCTAATTCTCAATCAACATAATATTAAAAGATGAAATTGAAAAGAAAATCAATTAAAAAAAAAGCACAAAAAATAACTCAAGTTAACTAGAATCGACTTATTAAACTTGTGATCCAAATCATGAGATAAGGATAACCTCATAAAAACAGACTGAAATAAATCATGAATTTTAATTATTTATTAATTTAATATTGATGGATAAAATTGAGAAAAAAAATCAATTAGAAAAAGAAAAAAAATCGAGTCAAACGATCGAGTTAGCCTATCAAATCGCGGTTCGAATCATTAGTTTAGGATAACTTTATAAAATTTATAATAAACCTAAATTTAAATTATGAAATTAAAATTAAAATTAAAAAAAATAAAAACACAAAAACCCTCCTCCTATAGGGTTTTTTTTTTTGTGTTAATTAAAGCAAGATGACCCGATATTTCTTTAGATCATAAGATGACTTGATCTTAGCAGTGCATTAAGTAAATATTAGGTAACAAAAGGTTGGCCTCTCATTTATTTCCATAGATCCATATTAAAATAATATGATACATATCAAGTGTTTTAGGAAACATAAGAGGAATCAATCAAGCAACTGCTTACAATATTATTTCATGAAATGGTGTCATAAGTTTAGCCATAATTCTTCCCTCGATTCAATCGCTCATACGAAAGCATGTGTAAGGAAAATCCATAAGTGCATATACATGCATGAAAATGCCACCGGCCCCATGATTCTTTCCTCTCTGTTTTCCTTTGATCATGCATTGTCCGATAAGTTCAGCCATAATTAATTCTATCCTCGATTCAATCGCTTATATGTAAGCTTGTGTAAGGAAAATCCATACGTTTCATATATTCCAAAAATTCGTAAGGAAGTTACAGCAGTTTCTCCTAACAAGTGCTGTAAAGGGTTGAACAGTTCAATCTGCTCATTATAACAGGAATCTCCAAGTAGCTCAAAAAGAGAAGAAAATGGAGGCGATGATGAAGAGGTCTCTCTTGATAGCTTCTTTAGTGGTACTGGGGATGAGCACTCTGCTAGCTGGAGGCTCTATCTTGGATTGCTACCCAACTTGCTTGCTACCTTCCATGCGTCCTCTCCCACCAAAAATCTGCTCTCGATCGGCTGTGCTGCTAAATGTTTAAAAGATTGCAGCTTGAAGACTAATTCCGCACCACCAACTCATTATTTCTGCAACCTTGGTTGTTCTTACGCTTCATGTGCTCATCTAAAGGGGCGGAGTAAGAACAAAAAATTAGAGAGGGCCAAACTAAAAAAAATTATTTTAAAAAGATTAAAATTATACTAAAATTATAAATATTTGTAAGGGAAGGGCTGAGAAATGTGGAAAAACATTTTTTTGGAGGGGCGAGGCCCCTGCCAGACACGGGTAACCCTCGCACGTACTCTCTCTCCCCCCATGACAGTATAGTTTCTACTCCTGACTTTAAATTCAAAATCAAAGTTTAGTGAGACGTAAATCTTCTACATCTTCTTATTTGAAAAGGAAAAAATATTATAATGTCAAATCCAAAAAATAGGGTTTATGTGCATATATATATGCATGGTGTAAACATTGTTGTTTGTGCTTCGCAGGTGAAAAGAAAGTGGAAAGCTGTGTGAATTCTTGCGCAGGCACGTACAAATGTTTTTTTATTCAATTAAACAATAACAAAAATAAATGTATATTAAATTAATAAAATAAAATAAAAAAATAATATGTAAAACTGCATGTATTAAATTGATTTTAAAAAAAATTGGGTTATGGTTTAGAAAAATTAACTCAAATATTTATTTTTTAAAGTTAAAATAAAATAGTTTAGAATTTTTTTATTCAAAAAAATAATCAATAAGTGGATAGCTGTATTTTAAATGAATGATGTCTGGATTTATATAAACTCGAGTTCTAACTAGATAAACTAAGTTTTTTTCCTGAAACAATTCACACCCGGATCAATCCGCCAAGCAATCCAGAATTTAAAACAATGCTAAAAACTCTTCCAAATGTTATTCATGTCATGACCTCTAGAATATCTTTGCTTTGAGCAATGGCATGATGATTGGATTGAAGAGATGAATTTGATATCAAAGCATAGAACAAAGCTCGAAAACCCACACATAAAACCTAAATTGAGGGAGTTCCAACAAGCAAGCCTATTCTTACAAGAAAAATAACTAAGATGGCCTAACCCACACTAGACATGGATCTTTAACGACCTAAAGAAGAAAGACAAAACCTCTCCTCTGCGTCTTCTCTCTGGTTGTTCGGTGCCTGAAAAACCCTTTACCCATCAAGAATCAAAGAAAACCGAGAACCCTCCACTCTCTCAAGCTTTGAAGCCAAAAGAGAATTATCAGCAAAAAAACATTAAAGAGAAAGAGAGATGCAAGAATCTCAAGAAAGAGCAGAGTATACTCTTGTTGCAAGGAAACCCAGTTCTGGTCTCCCAACTGGTTGTCCAATCTGCTTGCCTCTTTTCAACTACCTCAAATTTTCTAACTTTCCATTCCATTTGGTTTTCAACAACACTTTCCCTGATTCAGGTATTCTTTTTTGGGTTCTTATTTTCATTTAATGTTATTCATGTTTGTAAGTTGTTGTACTGGGTTTCTGCTTGTTTTTTTTTTTTTGTTGCTGCTAGTTTACCTTGTGTTTGTTTTCTTTGTTTCCATTTTCTTCTTTTATGTGTTGATAGGTCTGAATCACTAAGGAAACGTACCTCATTTCTTTAGCAGAGTTGTTTTCACGGAATGGATGTGAATTTGATCATGTTAAGATGGGCTGTGATCATTTTCAGTTTAACTGGGTTCTATGCTTTCGTTTAACTGAGTTCTTTTGGATATCTGAAAGTTGGTATTTTGTTGTTCAGTGGGAATTTTAGTGTGTTTTGGGACTCGGTGTATGGCGAGTATTCGGAATAAATGAGGCTAACATATTGTCTTAAAGAAGGCCATGGTCATAAATAATAGGGAAGGAGTTAGTAATTAGCATTCAAGATTGGATCTGCATGACCAGGACTGTTTTTGATGGATATTGGTTTTTTGATTGACAAGAAATGGCAGCTGGTTTTTAATGTGTGTGCATGCTTTGCTCATGTTGTCATATATGTTCGTTTTCTCAAATATATAATGCAAATATCAAAATTGTCTTCAAAACACTTATCTGACTTTCTGTTGTAGATCAAATTCCATATATTGAATCAGGCACTTATGTGGCCTACAATGTCGAGAATGGTGGGGTAATCAAAAGTTTAAAGGAAGATGGTATTGTTGATTTGGACACTGACTTCAGCTTGCTCCCAGAATGGATATCAATGAAAGCGATGGTTAGCACCTGGCTTGCAGATGCAATCATGGATGAACTCTGGGTGGGGTCTGATGGAACCTCTGCCCGAACTAGTGCACGTTATTAAGCAGCGACTTGGGATAACTAAAGAAAATACTGAACGAAGGGAAGCAGAGGTTACACTTCTATCGTTTATGATATTTTTCTGCAACTTGTTGATATCAAATCTGCGCACATACACTAGTGGAATGATTTTACCCGTTTATATATTGCTTCATTTTCTGTTAATTTTCCTTGACCATGGCCTTGCAATTTTTTTATTTTAATTTATGGATAGATCTACAAGAGAGCGAAAATTGCATATGGAGCTTTGTCAACCACATTAGGGGATCACACATTTCTTTTTGAAAGGTGTTTCTCTTTTATATCATGGTTAATATATATATTTTCCATTTTTTACCTGAAATCATCTAAGATATTTTGGTTTTTATGTTTTGAATTCAAATTTTAAGTTTGAGGTCTTGACTATGCATTGATTATACACCCAACTTCATTTTTCTGTTTGTGCAGGCCATCTAGTTTGGACGCATATTTCCTTGGGCATCTCCTTTTCACTCTTCAAGCATTTCCTGTGAGTCACTTTACCAATTGTCTTGATCTGTGACCTGTGAGAGCTGAATGCTGGCATTTGTATGGCGAGAACAATTATTTACAGCTGAAAATGTGGTAATACATGACCTGGGATGATGGTGCAAAAACAATTACATTATTACCATTCACTTTCTGTAGTTGAATGCCCTGATGACAAGCATCGCTATGGTTATTACATGTGGCCTTGCTGTAAATATCTAACAATCAAGTCCTTCTAATTTCTTTCGAGAACACTACAGCAATCTATGCTGTTATAAAACACATTACCATCAATTTTATTTTTTCCATTTAAAAACTCTCTTGAAACCATTTTCTGTTAACATGGTTTCTACTTATTTGATTTTCACGTGATCTGCTATTGTTATTCTGTCTTGGCACAAAGCATGTGAGTTTGTTGCTTCACTTGTCAAATATTTTCAACTCTTATCCTTTTATGTGTTCCATGCCATTACAAATCATCGATGCTGCGAAGTGCACTCTTGGAGCATGGTAATCTCATACGATATAGCATGGTCTTCTTCTGTCCTGCAATTCCTTTCAGACGCTTCATCAACTTCAACTAGACGTCCTTCAAATTGAGGCAAGATATTTTCATCTTTTATTCTTGTGAATATTATATTGGTCATCTGATAGTGTCTTGAGTTGTGGATTTACTAAACCAAACCAGCCTACAGATCATGTTTTAGTCATCATCAACTAACAATTTGTTGTTTAAGATGCTTCAAGAAAAATAAAAGCCATTGGGAAATAAGAGGTCAAAAAGTACCATCCATGTCTCTTTTCTTTCAAATAGAATTTCTAACTATTTTCATGTGTTTTTATCACTAGGCTCAAAACCTAAGAAGCGACCCAAGAGGGAAAGGACAGAAGAGGAGAAAACTTTCAGAAGAAGGAAAAGATACTTTCTAGTAACACAAGTAGTTGCAGTTTTAGTTTTTCTATATGTCATGAGCAGTAATGATTTTTCTGAGTTGGAGGTTGATGATGATGAAGATGAAGATGAAGGCTTCAGTTATGACTGAACAAGCATTCATTTTTTGACAAATTTGTATTTTCCTTGACAATTTTTTTCCTCATGACAATTGAGTCATGGACATCACTGTGAGAAAGATAGTTTCCTTTTTACCTTGAAAGATTTGTTTACCGTTTCTGGTGATATTGAGTTCGTTTTTTGGTTGGTTCACCTTTTAAACAGCTATAAGAAACTAAGGTGACTGAGAAGCATTTGTTTTTTTATTGCAAACGGTTCAATTGACAATATTGGAACAAAATATGATATGACTCAGCGATGCTATAACAAAATAGATGAAAAAAGCTATGTGAGCTTCCGTGTTTGATATTTCTAAGCATATCTGCTGTTCATCTTTGGTTAGCTTGCCAACTAATAGATCACAAAGAAATATGTTAGCAGGAGCAGCAATCGATACCTTTGTCATTTAGGTTATAAGATGTAATTACATCACTGATGCTAGCAATATTAGCCACCTAGATATCCTAAACAACTCTGGAGTACTTGGCAATGACATTCTCCCATCACTTAACATATTCTGCATATCCCTTTGCAGAACCAATAGCAAATTCAGTAAGCGAGCTGTTTGCAACTGACATTCCTGCACGAAGTACCTTTAGGGCAATTTCAGCCATTCTCTGTACTCATTACATCTTCTACTTCGCCAAACTCCGCCATTTCCATACTTCTGCCTCATTCAACTGACAACACTGCTCCAAATCTCTTTGAACTGATTGGGACCCTGTGTGGATCGCCTCCTAGCTGCTGTGCATAGATAAAACCCATTCCAGCAGCAAAAATAAGTACTTTGAAATTCTATGCTATAATCATGGCCTTGAAAACTAGGGACGCTCAGAATGCATCATTCAAAAAGTTATGCAGAAGATTTGAGATGTACCCTGACTTCTTGGTAGAGTTTCTTCTCCCGGGCATATAATCTGTCAAATATTGATTGGTGACTACATGAGAACATGCAAGAAATCAAATTGGTGTTGCAAGAAAAAACCTTTTTTTAATCAAAACAATGATGGTAACTATCTATGCAATGCCTGTTGTGTCCGAAGACAGTACAGGACAAGACCTACCTCTTTTCTACCCCCTACCACCTCCCTCTTTCCAACCTCAACTTCCAAACCCAAAAAGAACATCATCAAACCCTAACTGAAAAGCTTTTATCTCTGATAAAACAATGCAAATCGAAAATCTATGATTTTTGTGGTGAATTGTATTACAAGCTGAAGCCTTTAGGCCTAAAAGCAAATAATTTCACATACCCTTTTTTGTTTATAGCGTGAGGGAATGTTTGGGGTTTGGTTCATGGAAAGATTGGTCATTGTCTGGTGTTTAAGGCTGGTTTGCGTGGTGATGAGTATGTGAATCATTCTTTGACTACAATGGACGCAAGGTGTGGTGAAATGGGGTTTGCACGGAAGATGTTTGATGAAATGGGTGACAGAGACTTGATGTCGTGGAATTCGATGATTTCGGGGTATTTTAAGATGGGTTTTGCTAAAGAGGCAATTGGGTTGTTTATGGAAATGAGGGAGGAGGGGTTTGAGCCAGATGAGACGACGTTGGTGAATGTTCTTGGGGCGTGTGGGGATTTGGGTTTGGGGAGATGGGTGGAGGGGCTTGTTTTGGAGAAGAAGATGGAGGTAAACTCGTATGTGGGGTCTGCCTTGATTGTCATGTATGGTAAGTGTGGGGATTTGATATCTGCGAGGAGGGTCTTTGATTCAATGCCAAACAAGGATGTTGTCACTTGGAATGCCATTATCACATGGTAATTAGATCGGTTTTATATTTTGTAATTGTCAGATATAATGAAATTGTGTCTATTTCTGTTCCTTTGAACTAACTTGAAATTTGAATTCTTCCTAATGAATCAGCTATGCAATAAAAACCACACAAATATATGAAATTTGTAAATGCGTTTCAAGTTAATATGATTTTTTTTTGTTCAACTATCACTTCATATGTGTGCATAGAATGGAGCTTCCAATGAAGCAATTGTACTATTCAATGGAATAAGAGAGGCAGGTCCTGATCCAGATAAAGTCATAATGATTAAAGTATTGTCTGCATGTTCCACAATAAGGGCCCTTGATTTGGGGAAATGGGTTGAAACACATGCATCAAAAAGTGATTTATAGCACGATGTCTACGTTGCGAGTGAATTAATTGATATATATGCAAAATGTGGGAGCTTGGATGATGCACTCAGGGTTTTTGAGAGTATGCCTCATAAAAATGAGGTCTTACGGAATGCCATGATTTCTGCTTTTGCTTTCGATGGGCAGGCCCTGGAAGCATTATCATCATTCAAACGCATGTCAAAGGATAATGGCACTGTTCAGCCTCATGACATCACTTTCATAAGAGTACTTTCTGCATGTTTGCATGCCGGATTGGTTGATGAGGGCCGCCAATTGTTTGAATCAATGAAATTGTCATTTGGATTGGTCCCAAAAGTCAAGCATTTTCTTGCATGGTTGATCTTTGTGCACGTGCAGGACTTCTGAACGAAGCTTGGGACTTTATCAAGAAGATGCCTGGAAAACGAGATGAAATTGTGTTAGGGTCATTTTGCTTGGTGCCTGTCAGAGGCGTACGTAGAAATGCAGATGTTGGTGAAAGGGTCATTCAATTGTTTCCAGAGATGCAATAATCTCATCTACGATATATGCAAATATGAGAAGGTGGGATGATTCTGCAAAGATGAGGCAGTGTGGTGTCTCTAAAACACCTGGCTGTAGCTGGATTGACATTGGAGCTCGTGCTCATGAATTTCATGCTGGTGGCAGCTCACATCATCATTCGGAGAACATATACCAATTGCTGAATGAGGAGATGAAGAGAGAAGGTTACATTCCAAATATCGGTTGCATATAGAGGTGGAAAAGTTGAAAACTTGGTGGCCTCTTTCAGCCATTAAGCAGTGCATTCGGAGGGATTGTATCTTCTGGTTGATGACTATAGCCAAAATGTTGAATGGTAAGTTGTGTTCTTAAGAGCTTGAGCAAGGATCTCTATCTTGCTGATAGAAATGTATAGTTTACCCTCGCAGGAGTATGTTTCTGTAGAATGAAAATGGTTGTTGGATTGGTACATGCATTTGCTGTAAAATAATGCATGTTCATTGCGGAAAGAATGCTAAAACTATTTTTTTTCCAGAACATAAGGAGGGAATGCAGGGGGAATTTTGGTGGATTGAAATAAAATGCACTTGACACCTTTTAAGTTTTCAAGGGATGCCATAAATCATCATTTTCAATAGTCCTCTAAGCCATAATGTTGTTTAGTTTCTGAACAAACTTCACTTGGAATCTGACAAAACCCAATCTACGATTAGAATTTATGCAGAAATTGTCTCATAACGCAACTCCATATCTATTTGTCTTTCCCTAGGGGGACCTTGTAATTTCAATAGTTGATGTAAATGCAGTGTAAAATGTTTTTAGGCCTTGATTGTAGTTTCTGCTTGGAAAGTAGTTTCTATATAAAAAATAAATATTTTTAAAGTAAATTATTTTATGATGTCTAGCAATGTTATAAAAAATAAGTTTAAAAATATTTTTATTTTCGTGTTTAACTATATCATAAAAAAAATAAGTTGTTTTAATAATTTTTTTAAAGTTTATATATCTAATATATATTAAACGTTAAATGTAATTATAATACAATATGGATGAGCCCTTAATTAGACCCATCCAAAGCTAGCATTTTCATCGGTTCCAATAACATGATATTTTGTTGACAATCTTAAGAATTGAGTTATATACATTTAAATACAGTGTACTCCATATTGTACTTTTTATGATCCTTGTTAAATTTTTAGGGAATGGAAGTTCTGGTGAACCAGAGCATTAGGGAGACTTCATTACAATCCTTAGCATTGATTGTGGAGAAGTGAGAAATATCATTTCTAGTGAAGTCCCAAGTGTTCTTGAGTCAAAGCTCCAGGTTAATTTGTTCTCTCAACATGCTTGCTTATATTTTCCTTTATTAATCTTGTACACAAAAGAAATGTATATAGGCAGCCTCGTTTCATTATTGTTCTATACATAGAAATTGGATGTGGACAGCAAGGACGCGAGGATTGCATATTATTTTGATTTCATTGTTGGGACAAGCACTAGAGGCCTTATGACATCCATGCTTACTGCTCCAAATGATGAAAAACGACCTTCGTTTGTCGCAAAAGATATTGTAAGTTTTATCAAGACCACAATCCAGGCACCAAGTAATTTATGGTATTTTTGAGCTACGGTTTTTTTTTATGTTGCTTTTTTATGGTATTTTTGAGCTACGATTTGCAACTGTACAAATGTAGTATTCTATGGTGATTCATCCTTTAGGGTGTGGGGTTTATTCTTTGTTAAAGAAGAGGAAAACACTTTCCTTTTGGAAAAAGGGTTGTGTTTTCCATGTTTGAAACCACTTTCTAGAAAAGTGGTTTCTCGTAGTTTATCAAACATAGTAAAGTTGTTTCCAGGAGAGTGGTTTTCATGAAACAAATAAGGCCAGTTTAGTTTTTTAATGCTCCCTTCTTTGCTTTCTTAACTTTCTCCTTGTTGTGGCAATTGCAGCTGGAAATATGATAAAGCTAAAGGACATGCTAGTGGAAGTGGAAGAGAAGAAATGCATTTTGATTTGTTAGTGTTTTAAGCAAGTTAAAGATTCTAACAAGAGACTTAACTTTATTTTCATGTGTTGTAACCCAATTTTGGATCCACCAAGATTTTCTCAAATGTTATTTTATTTCTATTATTATTTATAAAAATCCAAAAAAATTAAGAAAAAGGAAAATTCAAAAATATATTTTTCTCGAGTCAA
>Ga0325414_1008567_pt1 | contig 10830 bp, 12 predicted proteins | sample PopdelMetagenome_8_FD_206183 | JGI IMG/M metagenome (GOLD analysis project Ga0325414, IMG submission 206183) | Populus deltoides microbial communities from Bellville, Georgia, United States - Leaf-PdKOR-R3 | ecosystem: Host-associated > Plants > Phyllosphere > Phylloplane/Leaf | place: USA...
TCAAATGTATTTTGAACGCGTTCAACTTTTAACTTGTTAATTTTACAATTATTGATTTTTCTTCTTGAGTTGACGTTGATATTGTTTGTTTTTAAAATAAATTCAAAATACAAAAAAAAAAAGACTTAAGGGACCAATTTTCTTGTAGCCAAGCCACACTTCTCCTATAAATACCAGTCTACAGTAAAAAAAAAAAAAAAAAGGGAAGAGAAAGTTCTGGGGGAATAGTAAAGAAAAAAAGAAAACCCTAAGAGAGCAAAGCTTTCATCTTTTTCAAAGGCAAGCCACCGCTCCTTCCCTTTATCAAAAACAGAGAACCTCATCTCCCAAAACCAGAGGCCATGACCGATCTTTCCCCTATTTTTTACAGACCTTTCCCTCTCTCGGCTGTCTCTCCCCACTGCTGCCTCTCCTTCTTCTTCCCTTTTAAGCCAGCCACAGACACCCGGTCATAACTCCCTAACTTCCCCACTCACTAACTCCTCTGCAACCACCATCGCCCCACAAATAGAAGACCTTTCCCCAAAACACCAGAATCCCCATCTTCCTCTCCTGGTCGCCCCCTCCCTTCGAAAAGAAAAAAAATAGAGCCACCCAGTGCTTTGGGATTTTGGCTCCCAGAACCGACAACAGCACCACCGCAACACCGCAGCGCCACCGTCAGCTCCAGTATCGCCGAGGCCAATGCCAGCAATCCAAGCACGACAGAACCCAAAGGACCTGCCGACCACAAACCAGACGCCCTGACCTCAAAGCCGGCCGCCTGAAATAGAGAAGAAGGCAAAGCCAAAAGAAAATGAAAATAGATTTGTATGGAGAAGCAGATCTAAAAACCGAGAAGGAAAGGTGACCAAAATTTGTTGCGTCTTTTCTTTTGTTGCAGGTAATGGTGGTCCTCACAACCGGCAGAGAAGGGAAGGGAAGAAGAAAGTAGGCCCGATCCACCCATTTCCGGCGATTGCCTGCGGCGGCGCGTGGAGAATATGCACCGCAACTGTTCATGCAGATTCCAGACGGCTTCCATGCAGTTCTTGTTATTTTTGGGGAGTTGTATTTTGTAATTTTAGGATTGTTAAGGTTTTGTTTAGGTAATTTTAAATTTCTGTTTACATTATAAACTTGTACCTATGGTGAGTAAACATAGTATAAAAGTGATGTTAGCGTGTGTGTTTGTATTTTTTTATGTATGTTTTTTGTAATGTTAAAATTAGAAAAAAAACAAAAATAATAAAAAGAAGAAAAAAGAATTTAATATTTAATTTGCATATGGTCAAGTATTTTAAGGACAAATAAAATGATATTGTATTTTCTGTGAAAATGCAAGAACATGTTTATACATCTATTTTGGGATTTAATAACTGATTTATTAAAGTCGTAAGAATTTGATTAATATTTCAAATTTTTAAATTACATCAAACTGCAAAGTAGCTTACCTCGGGTTGGGTGCGCTAGGGGTGCTAATACTTTCCTTCGCCACAATCAGTCTCTTACCCGTGAATCTCTAACAAAGACCAGTACATCCGGGTTTCCTAGTAACCTTCAATCAAATACTAGGTGGTGACTCTCAAATCAAGCAAAACGAACGAAAATCGCCAACAGACGTCGCGTGAGGTACGTGCGACAGAATGACGACTCCACTAGAGACGATACTGTTTCTGACATTATTAGACTAAGCTTTGTGTTTTTGATGTGTTTTAAGTTTTTTGCGTTTTGTTTTGTTTTATTCATGTTTTATCCATGCATTGTATAGAATTGTCTCATGCATCACATGTTTTAATTTTTGAAAGCACACACAAACTTCAGGTTAGGTGGGGGACTAGCAGCTTACCTTACGACTTTTAGTCAAGGTTTAAGTTTGTGTAAACCTCAACTCTACGTTGAGTGCTTAGACTAGTAATGATTGGTACGCGTGCCAACTCATTGCCTATTGGGGCCCCATATTGCCTTCAAGTAGAGAGAGACCCTTTTTAGAGACCAAGTAGTAAACCTACCCTTTGTCTCACTTAAAAAGATTAGAACCTGCCTTTAGGATGTATGCTCTATACACATTGTTTTGCATATGAGCAAACCCTTCTTGAAGCATCTTGAATTTAGGACTTACGGGGGATATAATGGTCAAAACTCAAGAAATTTCTATTGTAGAGTTTGAGCAAGAATAAAAATTCTTGTTTCATCATACAAGAGTTACAACCATATGTCACCTCTCGAAGGGCGAGTTCATCATAAAGATGACATGTTCATACATTTATCACGCATGCACTGGGATGAAAAGTAGGTTCCCCCATTTGAGGTCAATTGCATTGATTGAAAAAGGATGAGAAAATAAAGAAAGAGGTCAGATAGAGGCTCATTGTCAAAAGAAAATTGGAGCATCAAAGGTGAAGTAGCTAGAAAAAAGAAAGGGAATGTCTGCACCGCTTTCCGTGGGAACACCGTTTGTAGAAAAATGATTGGCTTTTCTTGTCAACATTCCACCAGTGGTGGGCATAACATCAATGCTCTGCCTTTTCCTTCACTTGAGTCCTGAATAGCAGCAGCAACACCTTCAGTCATTAATTAAAGATGATCTTCTTTCTAGTTTGCACTATTTATTGTTCATCACCTCCACATTTTTCAATGGCACCCAATAGCTACTAGCCTTCTGTGCATGGTGCATTATTCTTCTTTGAAGTTACCCCCACTGTGAGCTCAATTCCAGTTCAGCAGCACAGGATGTGGGTCTGGAAAAAAAAAACATGATTAGACACTGAACTTCTACATGGCAGAGCTCTCTTTGTAGAGATTTGTTTGTGGATCTGCTAGTGGGGAATGCAAGAAGGGATGCAGTAGTTTTATACGCTAAAAAACTTTCTCTCATCAGTTTCAGCACCAAAATACTGTAGTAGGCAGAAGAGCCAGACCTAGTTTGAAAAATATGAGCAGACATCAAACTTCTATATGGCAGAGCTCTATTTATAGAGATTTGTTTGTGGATTTGCAAGCGGGGAATCCAAGAGGAGATGTTAGTTTCAGATCATCTACAATTTTCTTCCACTAGTGACAGAATCAAAACACGGAAGATGGGAGAAGAGACAGACCTGGGTTGAAAAACAGGAAAAAGATTAAAATTTTAACAGAGCAGAACTCCCTCTACATGTGTCTGTTTGCTATACTATTAGTGAGGAATCAAAGATGAGACATAAGAGTTTTAGATTCATCAGGTTCTCTTCCAATAAAGACAATACGTGATTCCACACGTCAGTAGTGGTAGTGCTGCAAGTTTCTGGGCGCTGCCAAGATTACCTAGCTGTTGGAAGTTTCCAACAATCCTAAAACAACAACCACAACATTGGAAGATTGACATGAAGTTGTATGGATTGCCAAAAGAATTGAACAAGCTATTGAGATGGGAAAGATTGAAGGTTCTGCCAAGGATTCTAGAACAATGATGAGAGATGAATTAGTAGATGACTCTGAAGGTGGGAAACCATGGTTATGTGGTTTAGTCAAGTCTCGCTCAAGCATCAACTACTCAAATGTCTTTGCCAAAGATTGACATACCTCTGCCACTCAAGTTTGTCTTAACAACATCTGCCAGACTCCAAACTTGTTGCCTCGAGTCTGTTAAATCCCATGCAACCACTATTTCCTAGGTGGTATAATCCAAACAAGAGATTTGAATATCATTGGGGGACTTCAAGCCATTCAGTTGAACAGTTGCAAGAATTTCAAGAATGGAGTTCAGAGGATAGTGAACAAAAGGCAAATTGAATTTCTAAAAGATGAGGTCATTGGTCATATTGTCATGAAACATCCTCAGAATGACAAGTGATCGAAATTCCTTGGCAAAACACAGATATTGCTAGAGTAACTTATCCAAGAAGGGTTTGAATTGTCAATCATTTTTGTTATGGATTTTTACCATTTTGCATTTTGTGTTGGGGTCACATCTCATCCTTGAATGAAATATGTCTTTCCTTTGTCTTCCTGTTGTTTTGAAATTAAGAGATGCTTCTTTCAAAGGGTATTTTGACAAAATATTTTGATCAAACTCCAACATGCAAAATTAAGGCTAGTCAATCCTAAAAGATTAAAAGTGTTTTGATTGTAGAAATGTCTCGGTGCTTGAAAATGATATATGGCGACCAAACAATTTTGAACTCGCACATGAAATCAAACCACACATCATATAGCTAGGTTTTAGTAGTATGCATAATGACATGTAGTGGATTCAGTAGTTATGGACTCGCGAATTAGGATTCTTACAAGTCCAAATCATTACACTAGACGAGGTCAAAATTTATAGGTTTCTAACCGACCTTGCTTGAAATGAGAAAAAGGCTATTTTTGTTATCCCTTCACTTTCTAAAGGTTATATCCCTTGTGGTCCCCATTTGAGCCTGATAGAATATTTCTTTCAAGAAACCTTGACTAGGATCACACCCCACACTAGGGGCAAATGATAGATATTTTGAAGACACTGATAGAATTAATGGATAAAAGAAAGGCTTAGAACAAAAGTCCAATGATTAAGAAAGGGCTAGAAGAAGAAAAGTCATAGATTGAGGGCCATCCAAGAAAACTTTGAGGAAAGCTATGTGAAAGTAACAAAAAAAATAGAATAGAAGGAGAATGCCTATCAATTCTAAGAGGGGCAAAAGAGGTTTCAATTGAAGAAAGACACAGCAAATGCCAAAAGCAAAAAAAAATCGAGCTTTATATCTTTTGGTGTGTCTAGGATAAAGCCGCTAGTGTCTTCAAAAAAAAAATTAGATTGGTTATTCATCAAAGAAAAAGTTGGATTTGCATTATGACCTATGTTAAGAGAATTCTGATATTTGAGATTAACAGGGTTATATGCCACTTTCTCTACAATGACAACAAGAGAAAGAGAGTTCATGAATGGTTAAGGCTGACCTTAGGTCTTTGAAACCCTTAAACACCTTTTGAGACTGAAATTCGCTTTCTTTCATAGCTATAAACCATAGCCTACATTACGTGTTTTAAAAAGCCTTTTTTAATCAAGTAAGCAATCTGAACTGATAGATGACGATCTCAAAACTTGAAAAGTTGTTCTATAAGGTAGTGACTTTATGAATCAAGCTACTGATTATTATGCATGCTGATAAAATTGGTGCTAAGAAAAAGAAACAATCTTTCTTGATAAAGCCTCAAGTTTTGACTTGAACATCTTGTTTCTTGAAATCCACAGAAGGTCACCTCATCACAGACCATCAAATGATATGCCCAAGATCAAAGATTAAAATTGACACAAAGAACCATGGAAAAAGCCATTTTAATCTTATGACGGGTCAATTTCTATTTTCAAAACACAAGACAATTAAAGGATTTTATATTTTGAATGATGTGTGTTGGATTTTTGACCAAAGCTTACCTTTCAAAAATGCTTTTTAAAAGTAACATCTCTCTGATTTCATTTCAACAATTAGACATGAATAGACATAATCTTTGAAAGATGAGATTTGATTCCAGTACAAGAAAGATTGTCAAATAAGAACATCGGTCGAATTTGCAAAATCCTTAACAAGAATGACATCAACACTTCTCGACACTCCTTAAAAAGTTGACCATCTAGGGGCAATATAGTGGACCTTGAGAAAGAAAACAAGTAGTATTCAGATCAGCTAGGGGGCAATGAAAGATGATTAAATGATGAATCAGTGAGCTGAGGACCATGGTGTTTAAAGAAAAATAATCAATGAACGAGCACATTCAGATCACATTGGGGGCAATGTTGTTCAAAGACAATCCCAGCAGCATTACACTTAAAGGATATCTTCATATCTTTATCTTGGTTTATCATCTCCAACATGGCTATGACTTTTGATCGATGTTATCACATAGTTACATTTGAATGAATGTTGGAAGGATGCACCCACCAAGACTGACTGTGGGACCATCTATTCTAAAGCCTAAAGGCGCACTTCATTGATAAAAGCAATATCATTGATAAGGTTGAAGCATTTCTTTTCACAATCTGATTAGATGAGCTGAGAGAAATCTACTAAGAAACACTGAGCATATAACAATGAGCCTTTTACTGCAGCTATGAGATACATGTCTAAACGACTTGATAGTTCTATGAAGGCTGATGATAACATATACTGGAAGAGTATTGTTTCAACTGGGGCAAATCTGTGGCTAATTGACAATCTAAGATGAGGTCGACACTAAACAACCTCTTGATGGGATTTTGTAGGAGGCACACAGCTAATCAAAGAACGGTTCTCAAGAGAATCCAGGAGATGAATGATTTGTTAAGCTTATTCATGATGAATCAAGCCACACCATACTTAGGGGTAGAGTCAAGTTTGATAAACAACGAGAGCAGTAATCATCGCGGACAGCCCAGGATAGGCATTGCATTTACAACTGAGTGGATGGCTAGCACATGAAGAAGTCAATGCATCGAAAGAACATAGAAGGCTTTGGAATGCAAACCAAGGCACCCTATGATGATGGAGCATCAAAGAGGGGGGGAACTATATTTTAAATCAGGTAAGAATGCATGCATGTCATCTAACCTCAAACCATTGCATATATTTTTGAATTGTTACAGGAAAATCCTCAATGAAGTCTAGCAAGGAAAAAAAAAGAATCATTAAGTTGATGATAACAAAGAATCAGTTTTGATCATGGAATAAGAAGAGAATGAGATGAATCCTGTCATTAGGAAAATCTTAAAGAAATGGGGAGATCAACCCTATCATCAAGAGAGAGAAGTCTTCAAGTCAACCCTGCAATCAGGAAGCGCCAAAATTGTCAACCTTATCCTATCAGGAATCAAGACTTCTCCAGCCAAGTCTTTTTGCCAGGTAAGTCACATTATATCATTTGGGTAGGTCACCCATTATAATGAGACCACCTGTCGCACCCTCACGGCAGAGCGCGGCGTCTCAGCGATCCTCGATTGGTTTCGAGGTCTTTGTTTTCTTTGTGAATAAGGGAGTCGCCACCTAGTATTATGGTCACTAGGAAACCTAACTGGTCTTTCAGAGATTTTAAGGCAAGGGACTGGTTGCGTAAAGGGAAGGTATTAGCACCCCTAGTACGCCCTACCTAAGGTAAGCTGCTTGGTGTTTGGTTTGCCTTATAATAGCTATGGTGTTGGTGTTTTCTAATCTCATCAGTTTTTCTAAGTTTGATTCAAACTAAATTTATTAAGGTAGAAATCCAAGGAGATTCCATGTGCTTTAAAAGCTCATCTTTCCCTTAGTATTTCAAGAGTTTGCGACTCGTAAATTGCAAGTAGGGAGGATGAAGATTTAGAAATCTAAAGAAATTCAGAGTGCTTTAAAAACCTCATTTTGCCTTAGTATTTCATACTTTCACAGCTCGTAAACCATGGAGTGAAAAGTTGAAATGTCCTCAATTATAATTGAGGCTTCTTTCAAGGATGTGTAATGACTTATTATTCTTAGAAAATTATTTTGGATATTTACCACTTAGGGTTTCTTTATCCAAACATTAGCGGTGAATAATAATAAATTATTCCCAATAATATTTTGGATATTCGTCCTTTAAGGATTTCTTTATCCAAACATTAGCGGTGAATAATAGATAAATTCCCCCCAAAATAAGATTTTTATATTTTTTGGAATACTGGCCAACATCTTTTGGAGTTTTACAAACATGTTGTAAAATCCAGAAATGCAAGAAAATAATTTGTGTTTAAGAAATCCATGCGAAAACACATTTTCAAAACTTCAAATATTTGTTTTTGTTTTTTTAAGAGGAAATTCAAAAGGATGTTAGGGTATTGGCCGTATGCAACACACAAAAACATTTCTTTTATATTTTTCTTTATCAAAAACACAAACATTACATTTAATCACAATTAAAGTAAAAAAACCATATATTAGTCAAATTCTTAAGGCTTTAATAAATCAGTTATTAAATCCCAATAAAATATGTAGAAACATGTTCTTACATTTTCAGAGAAATACTAACATAATTTTATTTGTCCTTCCGATACTTGATCATATACAAATTAAAACGTTAAATTCATTTTTTTATCTTTTTTATTTTATAATTCAATAACATACATAAAAAAACAAACACACCCAACACACACATCACTTTTTATTACTTTTTTTATACAACCGTATCCATATGTAATTACAAATAACACAAATTTAAAATAAAACAAACAAATACATCACACAAATAAACAATTACATAGTAGAGGAAACTGCTGGGAAGGTTTCTAGACCACAAAACAGTGGCGGCACGTCTCCTCCACGCGCCGCCGTAAGAACTTGAAACAGTGGGATCTAGCTCAATGTCACCTGCAACATAAGAAAAACACAGGCAGTCAATTTTATTTGGGTATTTTTTAGATCTATTTAAAACAGTCTATTCTCCTTTCCTCCTGGTTTGTTTTACTTTCTGCCAATGTCAGATCGGGCGGTTGGGGTAGGTATGGGGTCGGTGAAGTGACTCTTGAGATGGGGGTGGCTGTTCGGTCTACGGGTTCTGTGTGGTCTGCCATGTTTTGGCAGCCGTGGGAGGCGATGAGCCAGGTTTGTTGCTGGCTGGTTGCTGTGAAGGAGACTGAAGGAGAAGAAAATCTATTGAAATGGGGGGGGAGCTCCGCTGGTTTTTGTGAAGGTCGAATGAATCGACGCCTGTGAGGGGGAGAGGGGGGTCGTGGCTGAGGGGCTGTGGTGGCTCAGGAGAAGATGGGTTGCCGGGTCTGTCGGGTTAGAGGGGACATCGCTGCTAGGAGGAGGAGCCGAAAGAAAAGATCGGGGGAAGAGAGGCAGGTGAGGGGCTGTGGGTTTGTTTGACCGGCTGAGAGAGGGAAATGCTGAGGGGAGACGGGAGCAGCTGAGGGGCTATCTTGTGGAAATGAAAATGGAGATCCGGGAAACAAAGGAGATGGGAGGCTTATGTGCAGAGGGTAGGTCTTTTTGGTCGGCTGAGGGGAAGAAGAAAGGCCAAAGGGAAAAGGCTGGAATCAGGGAGAAGGGAGTGTTGGTGCCGTGGTCGGGTGTCTGTGGGTCTGTGTTGATGGCAGAAAAAATGCAGGGGAGCTCTGGTCGGCTGAAAGGAGAAGGAAGAGCTTCCTTGGGTGGCGGCTCTTTTTTTTTTTAAAGGAGGGTGTGCAGCCGGCTGGATAAAAAAGGGATGGGTTTAGGGTTCTGTGCTCCTTTTTGTAAATTCCCCCCTTTTAAATATAGCTGGATGTTCACTTATATAGAAAATCTCTATATGTGCTATTTAAAGAAATATTGCAATAATTATTGCAAAGATTGTCTTCTATAACCAGCACTAACAAATCCTATATATATGATATTTTATATTGTAGTGATTATTTTCCATAACCAGCAAAAATCAAATCATATATCTATGGTATGATTATTTTCCATAACCAGCACGAATCAAATCATATATTTATGGTATTTTATATTGCAATAATTATATTTGATTCAATAATTATCTCCTTGACATATTGCCTCCTTAATATTAGCCCTGATGTTCTATGTTATCGCCACATGTAAACCCTTATTTTTTTTTTTGAAAATTTATAAAAACATGGGCCAAAAATTAGGTAGCAACACCACCTTTCATCTTTCATTTGGGTAGGTCACCCATAACAATGAGACCATTTTCCACTTTTCCATTTGGGTAGGTCACCCATCATAATAAGACCATCATCTTCCATCTGGGTAGGTCACCCATCATAATGAGACCATCATCTTCCACCTGGGTAGGTCACCCATCATAATGAGACCATCATCTTCCACCTGGGTAGGTCACCCGTCATAATGAGACCATTATTTTTTTCTCTAGGTAGGTCACCCATCATAATGAGACCAGTATTTTTTCCACTCGGGTAGGTCACCCATCACAATAAGACCATCATTTTTTCTAGGCAGGTCACCCATTACAATGAGACCACACACACATCTTTGTATCAGTTCTGGTTAAAGGAGATCATCAGATGGGATCTCAGGTTAACCCAACCACACATAGAGTTTAGCTTTGGTTAAAGGGAATCGCCAAATGGGATTTCAGGTTGATCAAGCTATACACTGACTTTTGGTTATGGTTAGAGGAGATCGCTAGATTGGATCTCAGGTTAACTCAACCACACACAGAGTTTAGCTTTGGTTAAAGGGAATCGCCAGATGGGATTTTAGGTTGACCAAGCTATACACGGACTTTTGGTTTTGGTTAAAGGAGATCGCTAAATAGGATCTCAGGTTAACCCAACCACGCACAGAGTTTAGCTTTGGTTAAAGGGAATCACTGGATGGGATTTCAGGTTGACTGAGCTACACACCGATTTTGATTCTGGTTAAAAAAGATCGCTAGATAGGATCTCAAGTTAACCTAAAAAGAAAAGGAAAAAAAAAGAAAGAGAGAGAAAAAAATAAGAAAGAAAGAAAAGAAAAGAAAAGACAAAGTTCTGAGATGAGTGGATCACTTAGCAAGCCAGGAAGACCTTTTGTTTTGTTTACAAGCTTACTATGTAAAACATTAAGGAATTTTTGCTTCGTAAGCATTGTAAAGAGAAGGCAATGTTGCTACCCAATTTTTGACCCAATGTTTCGATAAATTTTTAGAACAAAACCACAAAAATAGAAAAAAACAACGAAAACCCTCAAAAATGCATTTTTGATATATTTGTATCGTTTTTAGCATTTTCATCATCGTCTCAAAAGAATTTAAATTTTCAAACGTATTTTGAACGCGTTCAACTTTTAACATGTTAATTTTACAATCACTGATTTTTCTTTTTGAGTCAACGTTGGTATTGTTTGTTTTTAAAATAAATTCAAAATACAAAAAAAAAGTTGAGGGATCAATGTGATTGAAGCCAAG
>Ga0325414_1008568_pt1 | contig 10830 bp, 3 predicted proteins | sample PopdelMetagenome_8_FD_206183 | JGI IMG/M metagenome (GOLD analysis project Ga0325414, IMG submission 206183) | Populus deltoides microbial communities from Bellville, Georgia, United States - Leaf-PdKOR-R3 | ecosystem: Host-associated > Plants > Phyllosphere > Phylloplane/Leaf | place: USA...
TGTTAGTGCTAATAATTGGTTGCGTAATTTAATTCAATCAAATTCAATTAATAGTTGAATTTATGTGTTTAAAATTGGAATAAATATGGAAATGGAAATGGAATTAGATAAAGCTTTGATGTTATTTAAGGGATTGAGATGTCGTTTTCTTCTCCCGTGTTTTGTCGTATTCATTAAATTTTAATTGAATATTTTTAATTAAAAACTTTCAACCACGTTTTCTTAGATAAGGTTTGTTGTTAATTATTTATACTTCAACCAATTGAAAGCTCACACCAATTGAATATTTTCTACTAACATATAAAAGCAAAACAAATCAAGAAAACCATCTCTAATTCTAAGATCAATCCATATCAAGGTTGCTTAAGTTATTCAATAATCTGTGATAATTTAAAAGTTAAATTATATATCATTTGCACCCTTATTATTTTTAATTAGGTCCTTTTCTAAATAGAATTACAAAATCATGTGATGCAATAGCATACACTCTAAAAATCAATATTAATCAAGGATTTTAATTCAATATCCATAAAAGTATAGAATATTATATATATATATATATTAAAAAATTTATCACTTTTTTATTTTGTTTTACGATATAATTTCTTTAATTCAATTTCAATCGATAACAAAAATCAAATATCGATGCCAAGTAAAAGAAATGCTGTAAAAACTGTACAAAATTCAGGTTAATAATTTTTCACGGCTATGAGATCTATTGTTGGTTTTTTTTTTTTCTAAGCAACAATACAAATAAACATAATTACAATAACTAATTAACGAAAAATTATTATCAATATTCCAATTCTACTCCTTTAGTTTAAAATTTTACTATTTTACCTTTATAGTTTTATGAGGTTTCAATTTTGTCCTTTACTACTTACTAATTAACGAAAAAAATTCATATTTTTATTTTATTTTTTCTTGGTTTTCTTCATTTTTCTTCTCATGTCCACACATATGTTATAGTATGACTTTGAATATGTGTTTGAAAAGTAATTTTTTAACGAATATGAACCCAATATTATCTTCCGAGGTAGGTTCGAGGATTGATTTAATGGACGGTATACTCCACCCATTACCATCTCCGATATAAAAGTAAAAACAACCAAATTTAGTAAGAACAATAATAGATGAACAAAATATGTCGGTAAAAATTTTAATAAGATGAGAGCTTATGAATTTCAAGAACCAAATAACGACACATAACAAATGCTTAATGTACACTATTGAGTAGGGGTGAACATATGTTGGTTAGGTTTAGTTTGGATAAAAAAAGTCAAATTGAATTGATTTTTTTTAAATACTGAAATGAAACTTTACCCATAAGACATCTCGATGAGCTTTGTGTAAAAGGGTTAAAACAAATAAAGAATCCTCATATAGTTTTATATTAAATAAAAACTCTAACCGGTCTTCAAAGTTTTTTGTGTAAATAGCTGGTTATGCTAAAAAAAATTAAAATCACCCTAAAATAGTATACTCAAAGTAGGTTGCTTCATGTTTGTTCCCAATGATATAGGGTACTTATTATGCATATTGTTGGGTTTCCGAAAACCCAAACACGCAACAAAAATTGTATATTTAAAATTTTTCCAGGAGTCTCAAAGATCTCAATAGACAAATCTATGGTTGTTTAGGGTTTATATGAAGATTACTTAAAGATAAGATATTCTTTTCGGATTTGAATAATTGTTTCAAGGTTAGATTGTTGCAAACCACAACTTGTCAAGTTGTTCGGCCTATATTATTTTCTTCATGATCATCCCCGCAGATGGCTGACGGGAGACTGAGGTAAACCTCCAACATTGATCATATTTCTTCACCAAGTTTACAGTATCATGGAGTATAGTTGGCCAATCAAAACCTACTCAAATAGTCGATAAGAAATTTAGAGTCTTTGTATAGACCACATATACCTTCATGTATCTTTTTAAAAACATAAATGCTTTCTTTTTTAGATAAAAATTTCAGTAGTGGAGTTGAGGTAGATCTTTTATATAAGACATTATCAATTACACAATTCCCCACTACATGCCTAGTCAGTGAATGACTTTATTTTTGTTTAAGAGTGTAGGTAATGCATGATTGAGGTTCTCCAATCTTCCTCAATGTTGATGGAAAAAGCCACAAACTCTTTTTTACCCATACTTGTTTTTTCCTAAACTTTAACCCAAATATTTGTAAGAAGGTCTACAAGATTTAGACTTGCTAACTTAGACATAAGATCTACTTGGTGGTTGTCTTCCCTTGGAATGTGAGTGATTGAAATGCTTTTGTCTTCAACTTTTAAATAGGATTGAACCTTCTAGAAATACTACTGCATGGCCAGTTCTCTAGTTTCATATATTCCTTGGCATTGACCAACCACCAACTAGGAGTCATTATAAACATTAAGTGGGTATGCATTCAAAGCCCCTGTAAAGCATAATCATATTAGAAGAGCTTTATATTCTAATACATTATTTATGGCCGAGAACTCCAAACAGACTCCATATTCCAATAATGTTGGAAAAATCATTAATATATAATTCCCAGGTAGGGAACATCAGATGTTATTCTACTGGAGCTTCTAGTTCGGATGAGGAAGTTGTGATCAAAGATGGGGATCTAGATGTATCCATAGGACTTTCAAAAAGTATTCAGCAATGAAGTCTGCTAAGACTTAACCCTTTATAGCTGTCTAGGGTTTATATTGAAGTCCAATCTCTCCCAATTCAATAACCTATCTAACTAGGTATCTAGACATCTCTGATTTATGGATGATCTATCACAGAGGTTGGTTTGTCAAAACTTTGATTTGATGAGCTTAGAAATATAGTTTCAGCTTTCTAGAGGCACTAATTAAAGTAAAGGCAACTTTCTCCACTTTTAAGTATCTCATTTCAGCATCATAGAGAGTTTGTTTGGAGTAATAGACTGTATATTGCATTCATTCATCCTCCTTTACTAGAATAAAGCTTACTATTGAGTCTGCCACCCCTAGGTAAAGAAATAAGTTTTCACTCTTTCTTGGTTGAGACAAGATTTTGGGAGATAAAAGATGAAAATTTTCAGGATTATTTTGAGTATTCACTAATTTTAATTGGGAGTATTTTTTTTACCACAATATACAAGTTGTGAAAAACTCTTTCGTCTTCCAAGATAGGTAAACTCTGTCAAGGCACATACATGGATTCTTCCCACAAGAATTTATTTGGGCATACCAGCCCATAATGAATTTGAAATGTCATATTTATTCATGAGAATAAATTTTTATTCTAAGCTATAGACAGACCATCGATTAGAAACTCATCAATACCTTTAAGTCACATCTAGACCACACAATGTAGTTTACCTCAGGTAAGAAGCGTTAGAGGTGCCAATACCTTTCTTAGTCATAATCAGTCCCTTATCTTATAATTTTATATAAGACAAGTCCACCTGGATCTCCTAGTGATCCTAAACCAAATACTAGGTGGCGACTATTTGATTTTGACACCACAGTGCCTAACATACACGTGCGACATTCTCCATCACCAATCAAGAGAATCCATTCAGCAAAGGTGTAAAGAGCTACTTTTAAGCATAAATTAAACTATTATATGAAAGATACCTACTCTATTTTAGAGTAAAAATTATGGATTTTTGCTTGAGCAAATAGATGCTTAAAGTAGTCATGATAATCTCTTCCATCGTGCCTCTTGGGAAAATATGTGGAACTTATAAAAAATCTCCCCCGAATAATTCTACTTTTCCATTGAAAAGTATATTTCGACAACCAAGATCGCTAGTAGTAAGAACATCACGCCATGAGCAATTCACTGCTTTAAAATTATTAATTAATTATCTATAAACTAAAAGAGAAAGAGATTTTACTGTACCCCTCCTTACAAAGTACTATTCATTTGAATAGTTCTTTACTTCTTCTTCTTCCTTGATTTTTTTAATCAATATTTTTTTATTTTTCCCTTTACTATTAATTTTTTTATTTGAGTTATCATACTTTTATTACATGAATCACGGGTTTGGCGGGTTAACCCGATTGACTCAATTTTTTTCTTTTTCTTAATTAACTTTTTTTTTCTTCAAATTTCATCATTTAATACTGGGTTGATTGACAATTAGACTTCATGATTTTTTTTGTTTACTATTATGTTATTTTAGCCTCATGACCTGAGAATAATGCTTAAAGGGTTAACTCGAGTTGACTCGAGTCATTTTTCATGTCATCTTTTTTCAATTTCATCGTACAACACTGAGTCGACTAGGAATTAAGCTTTATAATCTTTTTTATTTGTTTTCCATAGAGATATCTTGGTCTCATGATCAAGATCGCAAGTTTTGGCATTGTAACCCCAGTTAAATTGGTTTGTTTTTTATTTACAATTCTAAAAGGTCATCTCGGTCTTATGACCCAGTAATAGTGCTTAATAGGTTAACACAGGTGGACTTGACTCGTACTTTGTGTTATTTTCTTAATTAGAATTTTTATAAACTTCATCGTTCAACATTGGCCCCGACAAGAGCGATTGAAAATTGAGCTTCATAATTTATTTTGATTTGCTCTCTATGGGGTTATCTTAATCTCATGACCAATCGCAGATTTGACAGGTTAAACTGGGTTAAATTAGGTCATTATTCTATTTTTTCCTATGAGGTTAACTCGGTTTGATGACCTAGGTAATGGGTTTGACGGATTGATTCAGGTCATTTTTATGTTATTTTCTTAATTGATTTCTTTTTTAATTTAATCCTTCAACATTGAGCTGATTAAGGATTGAAATTCATAATTTATTTTAGGTTATCCTGATCTTATTACCTGGTAATAGTGCTTAATGAGTTAACCTGGGTTGACTTGATTCGTTCTTTGTGTCATTTTCTTAATCATTTTTTTATTTTGATTTGCTTTCTATGAAGTTATCTCGGTCTTATGATCTGGGTTATGGGTTTGATAGGTTAACTCGGGTCATTTTTTTAGATATTTTTTTCATTGATTTTTTTTTCAATTTCATCCTTCAACATTAGAATGATTGAAAATTAGGCTTCATAGTTTATTTTGATTTATTTTTTATAGGATTATCATAGTCTCAAAACTTGGGTCATAAATTTGACATGTTGACTCAAGTCAGTCCAATATGTTATTATCTTAATATTAAAAAATACGTCATCTTGAAATATTTTTAGTCAAACTATGTTTTTATAGGTTGTATGAGTTGTTTTTGGTGCTGTAAAGTCAATCGAGTTACATTGAGTCAACCCTTATATGATTTAATTTTTTCTGGTAGAAACTTTTTTTAGCAACCTCTAAATATTTTTTTTCTATTAAAAAAATATTTGATCCGAACCATAATGTATCGTGGATGAATGATCTAATAACATATACTAATCATTGGACCTTCATTCCATAAAATGAGTGATGCCATCTTAAGGAGTAACATCAATTTTTTTTTCTTGTCTCTGATGTTGAGTTCTGATCAACATTATGAGGAATTTTGAATCTTGAATGAGTGGTTCTTCCTCCAAGTAATAAAAGAGTAGAAATACTAGATGAGGTAACAATTAACACAATCAGACCTTCTGATCATATTCAATTGATTTGATATCAGAAAAAGGTATTTGCAGTTCCTTCATAGCCGTGGATGAAGATCAGGACCTATTTCTTCGCCAGCACAACTTTGATCACACATTCATAGATAACTCTCTGACACTCATTGAGACGTGGAAAAACCTTAACCCATTTTTTATCATCGCATAAAAGTTCCAAAGCTTTTTAAGATCATACATGAAATTTATTTATTTTTATCATAAAAACATGTTGTTCCTCTACCATGACTTGAGCAGGACTAAATCCTCTTGATCAGGGAGACCACTCTTTATAGCTAATATCCTACATAAAATTATTTGGAAATTATAAATAATAAAGAGACCATGCGTTTTAACTGTTTTTGACGATTAAGAGCATGTTTGGTATTGTGGTAATTTTTATGGTTGTAGTTTGAAAAAAGTTATTTTATAAAAAGTACTTTTGAATGAGGTTTGTTTGATATTTATGTATGTTTGGTTAAAACTGTGGTTGAAATTGAGATTGAACAAAAAGTAGTTTAATGTCTTTGGTTAAGAATGCTTTTGAAATTAAGGTTATAAAATAATTTTAAAAAATATATATTAATATTGATGGTTTTTAATTTAAATATTGTAGATTTAACTATTGCTATTACATCATGAAATAAATAATACTTTTTATAAAATATTTTTTATTGTTCAATTAAACTATCTACAATTCCATCACGTATGAAATACATCCGATGAGGATTATAATTTTCTTAGTTTCTTAAGCGCACAACAACATCAGGTAAAATATAATCAGGAACAAAATTAGGATTGCGATCAAATTCTAAAAATGCTACGTCATCAAATAATCTTTGTCTAATTTATGTAGTGTCATTGAATAATGTTAAACACTAGTTTTTCGAACAAAACACAATTAAAAATAAAATAAAAAATTTAATTTTTTTTACTGGGTCAGACCCGTTTCAATTCATTTATTAGCTTTGGACAGGGCCCGGTCTGGCCGGAACAGTAGAGATATGCTCCACTGTTCATGTGAACAGTGGAGACACTCTCTACGACAGAAAGCAACATTGGGCTGCTTTCAGTGATTTTGTGTTTTCAACGCAAATAATAATAGGGCCTATGAATAGTGAATATTGTTTTATTTATTACTAAACATTTATTTCCCATTATTTACTTCAAAAGCAGAAACAATCACGTAAACAAACTTGCACTAAGACATTCAGTAATCATCTTATCAATACCTGGCTTTCTAAGAATGCGTTTGGGAACGCGGGGCAAACCGCGTTCTCAAAAAATTTAATTTTTTGGTTAAAATTTAATATGTTTTGTATGTTTTGGATCGTTTTGATGTGCTGATGTCAAAAATAATTTTTAAAAAATAAAAAAAAATCATTGGCATGTATTTCAGTACAAAAAATTATTTGAAAAGCAACCACAACCACAACCACAACCACACTGTCAAGCTAGTTCTAAGATCCGAAGAAAGAGAGTTATTTCCTGAAACGACATTGAGCTGGTAGAATGGTAAATGAGCCTGTATGATGTGCATGAGTCTCATCAATATTTGCCTTTTGAATAGCCATCATGCATCTATCCGACCTCTCTTGACATGCTTGAATAAATACCTTATTTGAAATCAGATTTCAATATTAATATGAGCATTTACTTTATTAAAAGACCTATATATATTGCATGAAACAACACAGGTGTTCCCGAGCTTAATATTTTTCGTGACGATAAAGTTGTCGCGAAGATCATGACATTCACAAGAAGCAAACCAATTCTCATAAAAGAACAGTCTCAAATTTGATGTTTTTAGGAAGCATTTCGAATAGTGGCCTTCTTTCATGCAAGAATCTCTCGCATTAATTTGAAATTCCACAAGAGTCATCATGTATCATAATTCTGAAAACAATGTTGTCAAAAAATAGGACTGCTTTACTTGTTAGGAACCTCTGATGTTCGACATTTGAATTCAGAATCTTGCCAGCCTAGGAGACGAGTATGCGGTAAGCTTTTTGATTAAATAATAAACTCGATCTCTTGGGGACTTGAGGAAATAAATGCGGGTATTGTAAAGTCATAAACTTTGAGTAGCTTTTAATTAGGGGTGATTATTTTTAGTTTGGTTCGGTTTTTATAAAAAAAATATAATCAAATCAATTTTTTTTAAAAAAACCAAAACCAGTTCAAACCACCAGTTTCGGTTCAGTTTTTTAGAATAAAAACCAGTTCAAACCGGTTTGACTCGATTTTTTCAGTTTGTCTCAGTTTTTTCGGTTTGACTCGATTTTTTCAGTTTGACTCATTTTTTTCTTGTTTTTTTGGTTTGGGTTTGATTTGGTTCGGTTTAGTTTTTTCAGTTTTAGGCTTATAAAACCAAAACTGAACCGGTTGGTTTTTTTCAAAATTCTAATTGGTTTAATCGGTTTTTTTTTACGGTTCGGTTTTTTCAGTTATTTTTTTCTGATTTTCTCAATTAAATTAATTTTTTATTTTTTTACTCACCCCTGCTTTCAATAATAATGTCTTGCTCGAAGAGAAACTCTCTAATGTCTTCCATAACCAAGCCACCATTGTCATTTGATGATGGATCATCATATATTTTGGTACAAAACAGTCTTTTTTTCCAAGAAAATGAAGTTCATAATCAGGACTGTTGACTCTAGCGATCCTTTCTTTCCCAATTCAAAATAATTATTTAAGTCAAGAACATGCATGATACTTTAAACCACATCTTCATCAAAAAAACGCTGATGAGTTGTCATTAGTGAACGATGCAAGTCGATTAGCAAGCTTATTCTCAGTATCGTAGATATAAAGTTGCATGAATCTAGGAACATCACCATCAATGGGCTATCATATCAAATGATAAGTGTGACCATTAATCTTAAAAGTAGATATGAAAGCGAACATAGAGTTACATGCGCAGATATTGTTGCAGATTTTTTTAAGATATAGCGCCATTGCTAGGATCAAGCAACAAATCTAAACATTAAGGCATTGGCCACACAAATTACAACCAGATTTTCCCTTCTAGGCAATCAAGCAAGAAAAAAAGACTTTTTTATTTTTGGGAACTTGAAAAATGTTATAAAAGAACTACATATGTCGAGGTATTTCTCAGAGTTTCTTGAGAACAAAAGAGTTGTAAACCAAGAAGGGAAAAAAAAACATAAATCAATGAAAGAAATGCACGCAAAGTGTCAAAGATAAATTACGGCGTAAATTAAATACCAAAAACAAAAAAAGGGAGTCATGCCTCCTCATTTCTTGATAAGTAGCTTGGCCAAAACTACAGTGCTGCTGAGGAAAAGTTTGTACAGAGCGATTCGAGTTGCTAGAACTAGGGAAAAGTTTATATAGGATCAAGATGCGAAGAGAGTGTGAAGAACTTGGCTCATAAATAGGTGAAATTGAACTTGATCCAAGGGCTTAAAATGCATGGTGAAACTGGACTAGATGTCATGATTCTTGATGAAATATGCTGGATCACACAATGTAATATTGGATGGCGAAGGGATCCCAAGGACAAGAACGTGTTCTGGTTGTAAACTTTGGCGACATCTAGTCGTTAATTGATGTTGATGGGATTCACGAAGTGGAAGGAGGATGATTATGCACCCTGTCTTGTTAAGAGACAAGGGGCTAAATCGAGCGATAAAATAAAAAAGGCATAAGCACAAAAGGCAATGCTCACATAGGAAGATGCTATCTATCAAATGAGATTTTAAAAGTAGATACAGTGAAGATATTTTAGCCACCATCAACCCAAACAAAATTGATCATAAAGATCATTCTTTTAAGAAAATGGGAAAGTTATTCTGATCATCTCATGTTTTGGGTTGATTTTGTATTGCAACTTCAGATTTTTTTAGGAAAGGATTCAACTAGGTTTTGATTGTGCTTTTTGGGTATGATTTGTGGTCCAAACTGACTGGATTTTAGGTTTAATTAACTAAGGCAGCTCGAGGCTTTGAAATGGGACGGGTTTCGGGTTTTAAAAAAGTATGATTTATGGTTTGATTCAAAGTTAAATTGCCTTCCAATGATCTTGACTAGCATAATCATTTCCAATCCCACATAATTCATTCCTTAATTCTCAGCAACCAAACAAGGTTGCCATTCATCTAAATTAAGTAATTTACCCTCCAGTGAAACAAACCATTTCGACACTTGAAATTCACGTTTGTGAAACAATTTAAAACCCAATTTGAGAAATATAACAACTAATTAAGCTCAAAACCACCAAAAATGAATTCTTGTGCGAAACCCAAAACAATGCTGAATTTCTCCCAAAGAAAAGAAAAGCTAAGTAGCCCACAGAATATATTCCTGTCAACACTTGAATTTAACTTTCAAAAACAGTTCGAAAACCTAAAAGAAGTGCTTGATTTCTCGTAAACAAAGCAAAACCAAGCAGCCCAAATATAGTAATAGTACTATTAACCATGAGTAGAGCTTTACCTTATAGAGAGGGGGTAGTGAGAGTGAGAGTGAGAGTGAAGTGAAGTGAAAAGAGGGAGGAGGACAGAGAATAAGGGAATGTATGATGTGTGAGTTTTGAAATGGAGAGGAAGAGGGAGAGAGATAAATCAAGGCTACAAAGGAAAAAGAAAAGAGCAGGAGGGAGGGTGGGTGGGTACTACAAATAGTGTTAAAAGCAAGTGACTGAAAAGGGAAAGGAAAGAGTTATCTAGGAGAGAAAGGTTTTTATTATTATTATTATTATTATTATTATTCTCTCTTTCTACATTTGTTTTTAATTTTTTAGTGTCATTTTCATTATTTTTATGTTTCAGGGCTTTTTAATTATTATTTTTAAGTATAATAATAGCTAAATTTTAGGGATATAAAGTGCTACTGTCTTTAAATTTTTGGTAACCCGGGGTGTTCGGGTCAGCTTACGTGCATCACAACTAATCCTCGAGCCCACTGAACATCTTGCAAGCCCAGTAAACATGTAAGGCACTGCGAAGGTAACAAACATGCACAATAAGGCTTGAACCCTGGTGTAGAGAAAGGGAACAAGTCCCTTCCATCGTTGGGCCACAACCTCAACCCTGGATTTAAGAACTTGAAGTGGTTCTAAAACTTGAAAACAAAAACTATCATACGTTGACGAACAAATAAAACATTTAAGATTCAAAGCATGGTCTTTGAAACTTAAACACGTAAAACACTATTGCATAGCATGAAGCATGGATCAAAAGCACGGCAAATTAAAGAAACAAACAAAACTAAACAAAAAAACATTAAAAATAAAACAAAACT
>Ga0325414_1008572_pt1 | contig 10827 bp, 4 predicted proteins | sample PopdelMetagenome_8_FD_206183 | JGI IMG/M metagenome (GOLD analysis project Ga0325414, IMG submission 206183) | Populus deltoides microbial communities from Bellville, Georgia, United States - Leaf-PdKOR-R3 | ecosystem: Host-associated > Plants > Phyllosphere > Phylloplane/Leaf | place: USA...
ATAAACTTTTTGGTATTGCTTCATAAAAACAAAGACGTCGTCGATGTTGCGAAGTCTAGTCTTTGTATTAATTTTGATCAAACCATAGTAGAGATCTAATTTAACTTTTCTATCGGTGGTATCATACCAATATCATTTGAATAAAAAGACTCTATTATGCTTACTATAATATTGCAATTCAATCACCTCTTCTAACTTTCCATAATAATCAACTTCAAACTCATTAAAAGTTGATTCATTAACACAAACTTTATTGTTACATATCTTTCTATTTTGACCATAATCTTTAATATGAAAGACATATCCATTAATGAAATACATGTTATAATATTTGACCTTTCTTTCAGGATCCAAACACAGTAAATTCAAACTACCACTAGCATTGCCTCCCATTTTATAAATTTAGCATATGATTACAACTATTAACAGTTAAATTTAAGATAGTAAAAATTGATGATATTACCTTCAAGAAATTATTCAATAAATCAGTTTATATGGGTGTTAGAGAAAATTGTTTAAAAATAGCAACATGTTGATATTGTACTTATGGAATATAATGTATTTATAGGGAACAATGTTAAAAATTTCTATTATGTCCCTTTAAACTTTTTATTTTACACAGGCAATATTTTCTAGGTCCTAATGCTGGTTATACCAAACTTAAAATAGGTGAATTCGAATTCCATTAAACTTTATGTCGCAACAATGTTTTTCCATTTTTTATCTATGTTTCTGTATTTTTTATTTTTTAGCTATTTTTTCATAAATTATTTTTAAAAAGCCCATACCTAAACATTTTATTTTAATTTCTTCCATTTTTCATCATCCCAATGAATTGATTATTCCTTGTACTTACTTAACATTGTAGTCCCTTCATTAATTTTACATGTTTCTTCTCAAGGGTTTACATAAAATCCTCTTTCAAGAATGGGAGAATATAAAAATATTTCAATATTTTTAGTTTTAGTTTTCAAAATTGATAGGATCCTCAATACAATAAAATGAATCATAGGGAAAAGAGATAGAAACATTAAACACACCTTAGATAATAGGTTTAGAAAAAAAACTCTTCTTCTGAAAAAAAAATCACTCTCGCTTAAAAAAAATAGAGAGTAAAAAACAAACTCTCTCATATCCAAATTAAACCTAGCAAATTACCTGTTTTTATCCCTTTCCTAGTTAGAATCTAATGACAAAACAACATATCTTTTCCTTATTCCAAACAAACATCACCACTCCTATCCAACAAGCCAACCATATAACAACCTTCTCTCAGTCTTACAAGCTTAGTCTACCAAACAATAGCCTCATCATCGTCGATCAAACCACTAACCTCTTATCTTTGAATCGATCTCTTTAATCTCTATTCAAAACCAAAAACCTATTGCTACCAATCAACACCTAGAATCTCTCCATCAGAACAACTCTAACCTTGCTTTTTCTCCACCACACAACAATCCCTCTCTCCTAGTAACACCAACGGATCACCATATACCTTAACAACAACAGCCCCTCCACATTATAGACCAAAAACCATCATTTTCTTGATCAACCCAACAACAACCACACAACACATAGCCAAACAACATGTTGGAACAACCTTTTTTCTTCCTTGTTAGTCAATCAACCTCCAAATCAACATAAATTCTAGCCTTCAAATTAGATTGTTTATGTTCTTTTTATAGGTTTTAGAACAGCACGTGAGACATGTGTGCCCCTATCTATAACACACATTAGTGTGCCAACATGTGAGATGCACTTGCCACCGATGTCCAGTCCTAGTTCCAATATCTTCCTATCGACTCCAGTAGCTCTCAAAAGTCGTTTTTGAATCCCGAACAAATTTTTGCTTTTCTTGAATTTTTTTTATATTATGATAAATATTTGAAGTTTTGAGATCTATTATAGGGCAATCTTGAAGATATATAACAGTTGGATATTTATTTTTTGAGAAGTGACAAGGTTAGAATCAATATCTCACGATGGAGTTGAGAGGACAAGTTGTAACAGGATTATCCAAGGTGTAATTGTTTGACATGCATCGGTGTAGAATGTCATGTGTAGATGTGTATGTTTTCTTGTTGTGGAATTTGTACATTTATTTCACTAAATAAACAATATGAATTTTTTTTCTTTTTTATGTAGTTATATATTGATTTTCTTTTCTTATCAAATATTCAATATGTAGATAATATAATGCTTAAACGAGTCATGTGCTCTAGAAGTTGAGACTTTGTTATTTTCATATAAAAAATAAAAAGTTTGTTTTCATTTGTTTACCAATAAATCAACCCAAAGATGATATAATTCTTAAATGGATCCTATCTTTATTTTCATATTAAATAAAAATAAAAAAATTATTTTTGCTATTTACCTAAAAATCAATCTAGGAATGCTATGATCTTTAAATGGGTTGTGGTGCTTAAATGAGACATGATTCTCATAAGTTAAAGGATATTATAAATGGTCAGTATTACTTTATTTTCAAAATACACCATGTAAATAATTTTTAAAAAATCTATCTATTTGTAAATATTATTCAATTGTTTTCTATTAGCCTTGATAACATTGACCTAACTTTATATTTAAAATATTTGTGTTAAAACATTTTAATTTCATAATATTTTGATATTTTGTTTAAATTGAATTACTTTAAGTTAAAGATCTATTTAATTTTAACTATTTAGAAATATTTTAAATTTTAAAATTATATTTGTTTGATATTATATTTGTATTGCATAATTTATAATTAATTTATCTTGAATTGAATTTTTCAATGTGTGCGAATGTTTGTTTAGGAATTTTTTGGTTTCAAGATACATCACTCTTTATCAATATGAGTGGACTCATGTTAAGTCAATGTGATCCAACAAAGACTCATAAAAAATGTGTGGTGGCCTTTGACCCCATTTTGAATATAATAAAAAATAGGCTTGAATCCTTATCAACCATTACCATCTCTAGAGTCTGCGTAAGCATTTTAAAAGCGAAGACTAAGTTTTATTGGCAAGCTTGGATTCCAAATCACTACTTAAGTCCTAGTAGTTTTTATCTTTCATAAAAAGTGCATATATACCAATTTAGACAAACATTTAACATATAGGCATAATAAACACTTTTATCATAAAAAAAAAAAACACGAAGTGATTTACCTTAGATAGGATGTCTTAGAATGATTTTCATGTTCATTTGGCAAAACCAACTCTTACTCAATAATCTTTGAAAGACTAATTAGAGTTTTCTAGTTACTAAAAAACTAGATAACTATTTTTTTATATTTCATCCTTATTAATTCTATCCGCTCGCCAATATGTCCCGTACGACAATAAAAAAGGAATTAACTAATCGAGAGCTTTGATCTTATAATTGAGTTGCTAGTGGGGTGAGGTAGGATTTTGATAGCAATTTAGACTCTGAATTGAAACCAATTACAAACAATTGCAAGCTGGTTTTCCTCACCAATATCACTCGATTTTTTTCCTGATTCGTTTAGGCTCATAGCAAAATGATTGCAATTGTGAAGCTAGTATAAATTCTTCCATATGATGAAACTCAAATTTAGATTGATATTTTAATAAGATTGAAAAAGGAATAATCAATCGGTTTCCTTTCAAAAAAAACATTTGATGGCATATATATATATATATATATATATATATATATATATATATATATATATATATATATATATATATATATATATATATCAAGGTTGCTGTTTCGTTTCATCTGGAAAGGCTGAAATATTTAATACCAATTCAAAAAACGAAACATAACAAAATAATTTTCATCTCATTTCAAATCTCGGTTCGTTCTGGATTTTTTGGCTAAATTTCGGTCGAAATGTTTCGATTTCATTCCACATGTTCCATTTCGATCTCGAAAAGCCATTGAATCAAATTGAACTTGGTTCAATTTAATTAATTAAACCACTCAAGTACAAAAAGTTTTTTTTCATTACTATTTTCAATAACAATGATATTAACAATAATATTGAAAATTATAATTACTATTTTCATTAACAATGATACTAATTTTTTAAAATTAGATTTATCACTAATATATATAGTTTATATTCATGTTGTTTTTTTTTCAAGTTTATACTTTGTAGGAATTTGAGCAAAATAAGGAATGCTTTAAATCCCATTAGCCATGATAAAATTGACCTAACTTTATATTTAAAATATTTATGTAAAAACATTTTAATTTCTTAATATTTTAATATTTTGTTTAAGTTGAATTACTTTAAATTAAAGATCTATTTAATTTTGACTATTTAGAAATATTTTACATTTTAAAATTATATTTGTTTGACATTATGTTTATATTGCATAATTTATAATTAATTTATCTTGAATTTGAATTATATTTGCTGAATATATATATAGTGTTTAACACACCTAGTTTTGTTAATCTATACATGGAATTAATGGTATTCAAAAGCCATTAAATTCTCCAAATTCTTCTATTGTTTTGTTTTCTTGGTATTATAGCAAGATCTTTTAGACCAGTCTTGAAAAGTATAGCTCGATTAGTCATGTCTTAAGTTTATTCTTTAAAAATTATCAGTTTGAATCCTACAAATTCCAAAATCACTAAAGATTTATATGGTCATTAACTCAGGATCCATAAAATTAATCAATACACATACAAACTAGCTAGATACCCAAATTAAAAATAACACAAAAAATGGATAACACCAGGGAATCTTCAAAAAAGATAGCCATTGTTTTGCCCGAAACAAATGGATTTTGAACATAAGCTATGTTTGAAAATAGTTTAAAGAATAAGAAATTATGACGGGGATGAAGCGTGAGTGGGAGAAGAAACAGCCAAAGCTGCCACTTTTGTGTGCAATTAATGAACTAGAACAGTGGAAAATCGAAGAGACCCCATGACAAATTATATCTAGAAAAATAAAAGAAGGACAAGATCGTAATAGCACACCGCGACTCCTGGGAGGGAGGGGAAAAGGACACGGTTAAGGTGAGATTATATTATCAATAAACTAAAACCCATCAGTATTTTATAATGTATGTTTATAGTGCAATATTGAACAGTTTTTCTTTTTTTTTTTAATTTTTTTATATCTTTATAGGTTTTTTTTTTCTTTTTTCTTTATATTATTTTAATGAATTTTTTTTTAAATTTAGTTTGTTAATATTAATTTTTTTATTTATTTATCAGATTTTCATGATATGGATCCCGGGTTTGACGGGTTAACCTGGTTTAACGAGTTAACTCGAATTTTTTTTGCTTTTTTTCTTTTTAATTAACAACATATACTAAAACTGTTTGGTGTTTCACAGTGCAGTCCACGTGAAACGCTAAGTTGTTTTTTTTGTTTTTTGTTTTGCTTTTTATGCCTTTATGGGTTTTTTTTTCTTTTTTTCTTTGTGTTTTTTTAATGAATTTTTTTGTTTAATTTAGTTTTTTAATGTTAATTTTTTTTAGTTATCAAACTTTCATGACACGGATCCCGAGTTTGACGGGTTAAACTGATTTGACAAGTTAACCTGGAATGTTTTTTTTGCTTTTTTTAAAGTTTGACGAGTTAACCCGGAATTTTTTTTGCTTTATTTCTTTTTAATTAATTTCTTTCTATTTAATTATCAGACTTTCATGACACGTATCCCGGGCTTGACAGGTTAACCCATCAATTTGTTTTTATATTTAGTTATCAAACTTTCATGACGCGAATTCCAAATTTGACGGGTTAACCTAATTTGAAGGCTTAACCCAGTTAATTCAGATTCTTTTCTTTTTCTTTATTAGTTTTTTTTCTTCCTGTTGGTTTTTTTTTTTTTAATTAATCTATTTAATTATCACACTTTTATGACACGACCTTGTAGCCAGACTCACATTCAAGGCTCTTGGGTCTAGTGTTGCAGCCATACTCACTTAAACTTGAGTCATGTAAGTTTAATATTATTATTAATATTATAAATATTACTTCTGGATCAAGCGTTGCAACTAAACTAAAGGTTTTTGGGCATATCTTTGCAGAAAGACCTAACACTCTTAGATTTTAGCATTTTTTTATATTTTTTATGCAAGAAAAAAAATTTAATCCGTGGCGCGTGCCTTTGTTTTTTTTTTTCTCTCTCTTTTCCTTTTTAAGCCTTTTACTGTGGATTGCATAGTACAGTCCACAGTGAAAAAGCTGATGCATTTAGTTTTTTTTTGTCTTTTTTTTAATTATTTTTTTAATTTAGTTTCTTAATATTAAATTTTTTCTATTTAATTATCAGACTTTCATGACATGGATCCCAGGTTTGACGGGTTAACCTAGTTTATTTAGATTTTTTTTTCTTGATTAGTTTTTTTTCTTCCTGTAGGTTTTTTTTTCTCTTTGCTTTTTCCTTTTTAATGAATCTTTTTTTAATTTATTTCATTAATAATAAATCTTTTTTCTATTTAGTTATCACACTTTCATGATACGAATTCCAGGTTTGACAAGTTAACCTAATTTGACGGGTTAACCCGGTTGATTTAGATTTTTTTTTCTTTTTCCTCATTAGTTTTGTTCTTCCGATTTTATCTTTTAATATTATATGCAGTCCACAGTGAAAAGGCTGAAGCCTTTAGTTTTTATTTTTTTTTTGTTTTTTATGTCTTTTTTCTTTTTAATTAATTTTTTTATTTAGTTCGTTGATATTAAATTTTTTTTCTATTTAGTTATCAGACTTTAATGATACGGATCTCAGGTTTGACGAGTTAACCCAGTTAATTTAGATTTTTTTTCTTTTTCTTCATTAGTTTTTTTTCTTCTTATAATTTTTTTTTCTTTTATTGTTTTTTTATTTAATATTTTTTTATTTAATTTAGTTCATCAATATTAAATTTTTTTCTGTTTAGTTATCGACTGATGCTTTTAGTTTTTTTTACTTTTGCTTTTTTGCTGTTTTTATATCTTTAACTGTAGACTGCATACCGAGTCCACAGTGAAAAGGCTAATGTCTTTTTGTTTTTTTTTCCTTTTTAATTAATTTTTTTGTTTAATTTAGTTATCAAACTTTCATGACACGGATCCCGGGTTTGACGGGTTAACCTGAGTTGACGGGTTAGCCCAATTAATTTTGTGTTAACCTGTCAATTTTTTTTCTATTTAGTTATCAAACTTTCACTACATGAATCCAAGGTTTGACGAGTTAACCTGGTTTGAAGGGTTAACCCAGTTAATTCAGATTTTTTTTTTTTATCTTTTTCTTCATTAATTTTTTTCTTCCTTTTGGTTTTTCTTTCTTTGTTTTTTTTTCTTTTTAATTAATCTATTTAATTAATACACTTTTTATGACACGACCTTGCAACGAAACCCACATCCAAGACTATTGGGTCTGGTATTGCAGTCAAACCCACTTAAACTTGAGTCATGCAAATTTAATGTTATTATTAATATTATAAATATTACTCTTGGGTCAGGCGTTGCAGCCACACCCAAGACTCTTGGGTATAACTTTGCAAAAAAATCTAATACTTTTAGATCTTAATTTTTTTTTATATTTTTTATGCAAAAACCATTGACTCGCGGCATTGCGCGGGTCATGTAACTAGTCAAAAACTAGATGGTACAAAGTTTTTTCTGTTTATTTTTTTATATTGTTCAACAATATCCATGTTATTGTGTACTGGAATAACATAATTATATGGTCAATATTCTTGCTAAAATTTTTTTTTACTAGATATTTAGGTAGAGGTGAGATTTTTTTTCTATTGAATATATTTTGTATTGAAAAATAGGTAGGAAAAAAATGATTTATTTTGATATTTTAGTATCTGACACTAGGGAATAATATAGCTACCATACACCTAGCACTAGGGTCATGCACACCTGCCAAACCCTAGGTGTTGGGGCTAGCAAACCCACGCGCCTGGATCAGCAGACCCGCATGCCTGAGTTTAGCATCACATATTGTTGTTGTTGTTGTTGTTATTATTATTAAATTTTTTAAAAAGTATTATTACAATTAGGGAGAAATTATAGATTTGATTTGAAGGGTAAAATTAAAAACTATCTCCTTTATGTTGCTTTTAGTAATGGATTTCCATGATTCAACCATCAAGTAAAAACTTTTAACTTCTACAATAGAATCATCCTCTCGTGATGAGAATCATATTATATTATCGATTTAACTTCTACAATAGTGCATTCAATGTCTCTTTCAATGCCTTTATCTTGGACCGAGTTATTGGACCATTTGGAACATGTAATATGTTCTTGCTGTGTTTCTGGGATGGCCCACATCACAGACCTAAGTAACTTGGGTCTGGCAGGGGCAACCTAAATTTTTTGGGTATAGGCATCACCTTCCAGACTCGAGTAACTTGGTTTTCTCAGGTGTGCCAGACCCAATTAACTTGGGTCTAGAAGGTAATGTCATATCCAAGAAACTTGGGTCTGGTTTGGCAAGACCCTAGGAACCTGGGTGTGACATGGCCAAACCCCAGGAGCTTTGGTCTAGCAGGGGTGTCAGGCCCAGGTTACTTAGGTCTAGAAGGTGATGTTATACCCAATGAACATGAGTCTTATTGTTGTTGTTGTTGTTGTTATATTATTATTATTAAATTATTTAAAAAATATTATCACTATTGAAGAAAAATCATAGATTTGATTTGAAGGGTATTATTATTATTATTGTTGTTGTTGTTGTTGTTGTTGTTGTTATTGTTATTGTTATCACTAGTATTATTCTTTTTTCATATTATTATTATTATTATTATTATTATTATTATTATTATTATTAAATTTGAAAAAAAATATTATTACTATTGAAGAAAAACCATAGATTTTATTTGAAGGGTAAAATTAAAAACTATAAGAACTTGGAACATGCATGTTTAATAATATTCTTAGTATTATAAATATTATTATTTTAATTAATATTAATAAATTTAGAAAAAAATATTATTACTATTGAAAAAAAAACCCATAGATTTAATTTGAAGGGTAAAATTAAAAATTATTATTATTGTTAATATTATTATGATTATTATCGTCATTGTCGTCATCATTATTAATAAATTTAAAAAACAAATATTATTACTATTAAAGAAAAACCATAAATTTGATTTGAAGGGATTAAAAACTATAAGAATTTGGGTAAGATAAATTTAATATTATTAATATTATTATTATTATTATTAGTGCCAGACCTAAGTAACCTGGATCTGGCATAGAAGACGGGCCTAAGACAGTTGAGTCTGACTGCTATTTCCAAACTTAAGGCTTTTGAATCTTGTATGACTGTCAGACCTTTTGAGGACTTTTTTAAGGAACCTAGCTAATATTCCACCTTCTTTTTTGCTTCTATAAAATACAAACATAATTTGATTGGATTCCCAAAGTAAACCCCGATTCGATCCGCCTCCGGCTGGGAAAGTAATAACTACTTAATCTCACCAAGCAAAAGAAGTGTGCCTACCATGAATAACCAACAGAAATGGATTTTATAAACAAGAGGGAAGAAAGGAATACAAGACAAAAGAAACTTCCAATTTGATAATAACAGTGAAAAGAAAGGCAAAACAACATGGTGGAAAATGGATAAAACAACATGGTACAAAAAATATTTAGAAAAATAACATCATTTAAAAAATCATAAATGACACTGCTACTCGCAAGTGTCATCCTTGACTTTCTCAAATTCTAAGATGACACAATTTATAATAAAAAGAGAGTAGATAGAGAAAAACAATGAAAGAAAAAAACTTCGTAGATTCACCAAAACTCTAATTACAACACAACCAATATCATTAGAAAGATATTGACGAAATGAATCCAACGACATTAAAAAGGTCATCAACGTGGGCCACACGAGCCGTTCAAATGTGTCAGAGCTCATTTGTCTTCGGACGGCTCATATGACACTCTTTGATCACTATTGGTGACCTTCCTTGATGTTAATTATTAGATTCGTCTCGTCGATATCTTTATTAGTGGTGTTATTATTAGAGCCTTAGTGCGCCTCCAAGATTTTGTTTTTTGTTTCTTTATTTTTTCACTTTCTTTGTAATTTGTGAAAATAGAGGAGAGAAAAAAAAACCAAAAAAACAATAAAAGGTCTCGATGGCACATCGAAGCTCCAATGACGACCCTATAAGTACCGTTGAAAAGATCTTGACGAATCTAATGACATTAAGGAAGATCACCAATGGTGACAGAGTGTGCCACACGAACCGTTGAAAGGAAAATGAGCCTTGACACATTTAGACGGCTCATGTGGCCTACTCCAATCATCATTCATGACCTTCTTTGGTGTCATTAGATTTGTCTTGTCGATATCTTTCTAACGATATCAGTGGTGTTGTTATCGGAGTTTCGATGTGTCTGCAGATCTTTTTTTCTTTCCTTGTTTTTTTATCTCTCTCTCTCTCCCTCTCTCTCTCCCCTTCTCATCTCTCTCTATTGTAAATTATGACAATCTATTTTTAGCATTGAAGAGAGTCGCAGATGACATCAACGACTTCTCATGAGTCACATATGTTATTTATAACTCTCTAAACTGTGTTATTTTTGTGACTCTCGAGTCTATACTACTTTCCTAAATATTTTTGGTGCTATATTATGTTATCTTTTTTTACATGCTAAAGTACAAAAATTCTCTTTGGGAGGTCTTAAATAGGTTAAATCCAGATTTGTTTATTCACAACATATATATATATATATATATATATATATATATATATATATATATATATAGCATTGTTGTTGTTGGATTCGAATTATAAATAAAGAGAAAACCTACTTAGAAATGATGCTAAGCGTGGAGGCAAGGGCGGAGCGAGGAATTTTTTCTGTCCTGGGCTATGATATAAATATATATAAAT
>Ga0325414_1008574_pt1 | contig 10826 bp, 4 predicted proteins | sample PopdelMetagenome_8_FD_206183 | JGI IMG/M metagenome (GOLD analysis project Ga0325414, IMG submission 206183) | Populus deltoides microbial communities from Bellville, Georgia, United States - Leaf-PdKOR-R3 | ecosystem: Host-associated > Plants > Phyllosphere > Phylloplane/Leaf | place: USA...
TGTTTTCTGTGGCTTTGATGGTAACTTTGCTGCTCACTTTTCGTCGTTTGAAAATGTAGGGTTTGTGTGTGTGGGTAGCTTTCTGCTGCAATTATGAAGGAGAGTAGCTAGTTTGAGATGGGTTTTTGTTTTTTTTTTTTTTTAATTCGTTCTTTATTAAGGGAATCTGATCTGATTAGTATAGAGAGTAGACTCATTCCCACCAGCAACTTTTCCAAATATATAATGTGGACAAGCAAGCATTTTCGTTATCTTCTACTTGAAAAAGAGATGCACTTTTTCTTTAGGACGCTTTAGAAGTCTCCTTTTGATTTAATAACAAAAGCATATTTTAAAAAAGGATAAAGTGATTTGCATGAGTGTATCTTTTAGATATATCGACCACCTGATCATCTCTCCATTTCTTTCGCCACTATGCAACAGGTTAACTGCCTTATAGTGCTTGAAAATTAGGAGGATCAGAATATAATCTGGATCTGTTTTATATCTGTAGACTTGTAGTGTTATTCTTCATTTGATTCATTTCATGCTACAATGTAATAAAAAATTTAATGTATACAAAATATTTTTTAAAAAAAAAACAGTGAGATAACAATAACTTCGATTGAATTGGGCCAACCCAATCTAACATGTAGAAGAACAGGTTAAAGAGAATCAACAAGATTGTATCTTCGATCGATGACCATGCTGCAACAAACTCCAAGTCTGTAGGAGTGTAGCTATCCAGTATTCAAAGTTTTGAAATCAACAGGATTGCATCTGTTTAAATTTTGAACTGATCAGGAGATGTATATGCAAATATGTAGAACATACTTAGAATTATTTTCTATTTAAACTCTATGTAAATGTACATATCAATATAAGAGAACATCACATTATTTTAGCATTAGCTAACTGGGTTCGAATTTGAATCATTTTAGCACGAGAAAGAGAGGAGAAGTTGCGCTTAAGTGCAAGCTAATGATGGAGTTGAAGAACAAATTAAAAACTCAATTCTTTTAGTATATTTAGCAATACATGGAAGGTTATCTACCATATGACCAAAAAAGAAAATACTATTAGTAGAAAAAACATGTGCATACACGCACAGAATAAAGGGGTTACAAACTTACAATATGTAGATTTTATCAATATGAATTCTCAAGTATCATTTGATTTTGTATTTTTATAATGGGTGTTGAAATATGTAACCATATAAATTAATATATGGTCTAATTTTTTTTCCTATCAGGTAATAATTATTTTGATGACGTCCCAGAATAGATTGATTGAACACCAAGCAAGCAAGCAAGCAAGTAAACCTGCAAACTGAAAATGAGTTTAACCAGGTCCAAACTTTTCATATCTCCATTGTCGCCGTCACCTGGAAATTCCCAGCAGAAAATTAAAAGAAGAAAGTTTTGCCAGCAAGAAAGAAGAAAGGATGGGAATCGATGTCCCCACACCATAGAAGTGCCCTGATCATCTTTCCCAAGATATTATGCTTTAAATATTAAGATAACTATGGATGTGATTGGAAACGTATGTTGCTTGCTGCCGTGGGTGGCTCTTCAGCATCAAGTTGTGTTAATAAAATGAGACAGGGAAAGCATAATTGTTAGACTCGGTTCGTTGGATTTGGTGAAATGATTCATGAAATTAAAAATCCGGAAACTAATTTTAGCTAAATCCTTAGTTGAGTTACATATACAAGATGTTAATTTAATAAAATCTAAGTTGAGCTTATTAGATTTTTAATAATGATGATTTAATTAAACTCTATTTAAATTTGATTAAGTCAACATGAAAAGAAGAAGAAAAATGAAACCACATTCCTTTAATAAAAATGACAAATTTGAGCTGAGTCGGTAATTCATGAGTTGATTCATGATTTAGGGTCTGATTTTGTTCGAGTTAAAGAAAAAAACTTAGTTGAACCGATAAAAATTTTAGATTGATTAGATGACCTGATCGATCGAAACCTAAATTGATCAAAACTCAACTATCAATCCATTAATTTTTTTTTTAATTTTTTAATTATATTATCTTAATTTATTTTTTAAAAAATATTATTTGAGTAACCCTTCCGATCGGCTGTCTTGGATGCTCGACAATATATACTTTTGCTACTGTAATTCTTGGCTTCTCCATATGAAATGTTTCTAGCTAGTAGAGCTGAAAGGTTTTCCTCATGGCAAGGAAGGAGTGTCGATCTCCGGTTAGCCGGCCGGAAGAACAAAAATCTACACCAAATCAGAATAAAGGTCTTACAAAATCAAGTTATTTTTTCAATAAATTACAGCTCAACTATCATTAATATCTGCTCTTTTCAAAAGTTAGCTAGCTCCGCAACAAGTTTTTTTTTTTTTTTCTCTCCTCTTCTTTAACTAGAATCAATGTGAAAGGCAATTAGACAGGAATATATGCCAATGTCAGGAGAGATACTTTTTTTTTTCTTGAACAGCATTAGACAGATTCTAAGATTGCATGCAACCCATCTCAGCTCATCAAACTCCCACAAAATATTAAAATATTTAGCACCGCTGGCTTAAACCTAAATAATAATAATAATAATAATTAGGTTCAACTTATATCAAGGTCAAAAAAGGAAAAGGAAAAGGAGAATGGCATGCAATCTATGAAGAAATTTTATGTACCTAACTCTCAAATACTAAAAAAAAAAAAAATCACAATTAATTATTAGTCAAATTAGGTTCAATAACTTTGAGTTGCCAAAATTAAGTCCAAAGAAAATTATCAGTCCATTAATTTTACAAATTTATAAAAAAAAGATATATATAATTTGAGTACACGGGTAATTTTTTAATTACCTACATTACTTGAAATAAATCTAGTTAGATAATTATCCAAATTACCCATTTCTTGTATTTTAAAGAATTTATTATCCGAATTGATTTGAATAATTTGAGATTTATTTTTAAAAAATAATCCTCCCTCCTCACCCTACCACACCACAAGTGACAGCTTCTCTAATTTTTCTTCTGTATCCATCAATTTCGTATAATTGTTTTTAATCTAATTGCAGATTTGAAATTAAGTTAAAATACAAAATAGCATAAGAAATTGCAAAGATTATGAAATTCCGAGTAATTAATTTAACAATATATATATAATGACATTCCAGAGATAAGACATCTCGTATATTGAGAAAAAAGAGAAACTGGAACATATATATTAACTATAATGAAATTCATATTCTTGGTGTTTTGGATTTGTTACCAATTAAGATTTTCTTCTCTTTCATAGATAGAATTAGGGGATATTTAAGAAAATATGTGAGAAAGACATAATTACTTTGTAATCAATCAGCATGTGAAATCTATAATAATTTACTTGGGATTAAATCAATTCATATGAGCATGGATTAGCGATTAATCATAATTACAAATAAGCTTTGTTTTTTTTTTAATTAACGTGAGTGTCCGAAGCAGCTTGTATGTACCTCGACTAATTCCACGGGCTTTGAAATTAACGACCATGCAAGCCTCCAGTGGTTATCATATTAGCAAGTATTATTAATGTCAAGGATGATTACTAGATTGTAAAGCCAGTTTAAATAATAAACAAGAGAGTTTAATCAAACAATCAACCATAAAACTACTATTGATCATTTGTTATATTCTAAAAAGTCATGATGTCTAAATCAATAGATAAACTCTAATGTTTATATGATTTGAAAAATAAATTATATTTTCATGAATAAAAAATTATACTGATTTATGAAGATAGCATAAAGTCCACTAGGTATCATGAAAATTGATCATGATTATATTGAGCCATAAGTCTTATTGACTTAGAAACTATGTATAGGTTTACTACACTAATAAATCATGAAGAAACAATAACTCCTCACTCATCGCATACAAGAAAATAAATAGCCTGGTATTAAATATAATAAAGTCTTATATTTAATAAAGACTAAACAGGAAAAACTCTTATTGTATGCTCTGATAGCCCAATTAAATATGAAGTCTTCTAAGTCCACTAAGTATTTCTTTGGGATTACCTTCGCCCATTGTAGCTAGTTTCTTCGTTATCCCAAATATTAGCCTTGAATATGTTCAAGCACACCACACGTCCACATGTGAACAAGCTAATTGTCAAGTTTTAACATGACAATAGCATGCACTTATCCTATATTTATTTTGAAAATCAACAATATATATCTCCCATATTACTTTTATTAAATACTTGGAGAATATATATATATATATATATCCAATTACTACAAAACACTACCAGAAAATTATCAAATACAAATAAAAATATCAAATGAAATAATACCAATGTTAAATTACAATATCATTTACAGCCAAAATATTACTTCGCTATTTCCCTTGGTATTCACCAATAAAAAATGTCTATCGGTGACTATAGAAGGAATGAAGAAATGAGAAAAAATGATGTGTTATTATCATAGACAGAATTATTAAGGAAATATTCTTATTGATAATATCAGTTAGTGAATTCATTAGTAATATTTAAATAAGAACCTGACAGTCGACCTCATAATCCCACTCCCCATTTCTTTTTCTTTTTCTTTTTCTTCTTCTTTTTTATTATGCAGAAAACAACACATAACACCCCTTCATTTTGTCACTAATCAAGCTCAGATCATCATAAATGTAGCTACCTCAGCAATTAATCTGTCAGCATCTTTGTGCTGGTTCAATTTTTCTTTGAAGATTCGCCACATCAAGTAAGCAAAATTACCTATTTTATTTTGTTAAAACCTATTTTTAAAATGTTAATTTTTTTAGTATTTTTATGTGGCATATTTAGTTTGTTTGTGTGTTTACTTGGTTTATAGCTTTTTTTTTATGGAAATGTGTTGTATGAATGTACAATTTATACATATTAAGGTTTGTTTGAGATTTTAAAAAATTATATTTGTCTGTCATTTGATGAAATTGAGTTTGATTTTGTAACTTAGGTGTTTTATAATGAAATAAATAATAGCTTATTTAATGGGCACGTCTCACATTTTGTCAATTTTATTGTTAAGTTTAAAATTTCAATAAATTTGGAGGAATTTGATATTTTGGAGAAAATTGACAATGATTTAAGGGTACCATTAAAATAGATTGAATAAATTTGAGTTGAATTAACGATAGTTAATTAGTTGAGTACTTATAATTTGTTTAGTTCATATTATTAATTAATGCATGCTGTCATCAATATTCTATATAGATTTCATATAAGTAATGAATTATTATTCTTGGATGTATCGAGTTTCACTCGAAGAATTACGCATGATGGATTATTGTAATGAAGTTGAGGGTTTTATTAATTACACACAATCTAATTCTGAAAAATATTAGTGGATGTGGTATTAGATGTCCATGTAAGAGGTGTAAAAATAAAAGGTTTCTTGATGCTGATGTTATTATGATACATCTATTATATATAAAAAAAGTTCATGGAAAAATATTTGTGTTGGTTTGCACACAAAAAACAATATGTTCCTTACAAGGCTATGATAGAAAGGATTGTTAAGTCAACTTCTAGTTCTAACAACATGCATGGAGTTATAGATGATAATAGTAATCGTTATAGGAGTATGCTTATGGATGTAATGAGAATAAATCAGAGTGATATTGGTGAATGATCAATCATAGATGAAAAACAAAATGCAGATGCGGCTAGAGCTTTTGATTTTTTAAAAGATTTTGACGAACCATTATAGGATGGATGCACAAATCACAGTAAATTATCGGTCATTGCACAAGTATTCACCATTAAGTCAGAGAATGAGCCGAGTGAGGTCGATTACAACAAAATTGTCATATGTGTGAGAAGCTGGATCATTTGGTAGACCTAACATAAATCAGGTTTACGGTATCTTAAACACTACAACCAATGATATGGGACAAGGCGTAGTATATTGATCATTGGTTCCTCACAATCGGGTTTAAGCTCCCAATCTTTGATCATCTAGGCGATTGTATGATAACAAGTTAAAGTTCAAACGACCCAACTTAGTGCTGAGATGACCCAACTTAAATCTAAGACGACTAAACTTAAGTGATTATACGAGGAGCTATTATTGAGCCTCGATGGTATATGTGGTCTACCTCATCACCCACCTAGTCTTGGAAAAGATCCACCTCTGCCTCTTCATCCTCCTTCAGTTTCGGTCCAATAGAAAAATTATATTCAATAATGTATTTTTAAATTAATAATAAAAATTTGGTTTTTTATTTTAGTTTTATTTCTTATATTTTGTTTATTCTAATTTTTTTAAATATCAAATACAATACTGATAGAATTACTGAAGGACTTTTGAGTCACCAATGAAATGATCGATGAAATAAGTCTCTCAAAAAGCTTCAGGAAGTTGGAAAAAAATTACAAGACTTTGTCATTGACAATTACAGATGGAATGATCGACAAAATAATTCACTCAAAAAATTCTAGAGAATAAGAAAAAAAATTATAGAACTTTACAATTAACAATTACAAATGGAATTACCGATGGATTAAATCCCTTAGAAAGTTTCAAAAAAATTACAGGACTTTCCATTGACAATATGTGAATCTCGATGGATTAATTTCGTCGGTAATATAAATTCAATCACTGATAAAATTACCAACGCTTTATTCTATTTATAATATATCATACTCGCCGATAGAATTACTAACAAACTGGTATAAGTAATTGTTTTTAGTTTGATGTGCTTTAGCCGTGAATAAATTTATCGGTGATTATAATATTAACAAAATGACCAACAAAATAAAAATAATCAATGATATATTTTTCAATGAGCAGATATCATTTGTGATTCTATTATTTTTTCTGATAAAATTAATATTTAAATACTGAAAATTCCGTCAATATTATAAATGGTTGTGAAAGTCATCATTTCTGCCAAATTTTTTGCACTCAATCACTTATTTGACTTTATGAAGTGACACTCCCGCTTATAAGTTATTTATATCCACTTATATAATCAATCTCACTGTCTCCTTCTTCATCAAAACTTAACTAATTTGCTCATGAACTTATTTGACATGCCTAAATCCAAAAAAGAAAGGTTAATCATTTTCCACCAAGCCTTTAATTCCATTCCCGTTGGAATAATAATGTCTCCCAAGCTATAGGTTGTGATAACCTGTCCAGACGCGTGGGGCGAGAGGGACCACTTTAGACGAGAAAAAAAAGTGAGAAAGAACAAGGACTCGCCACCGATTATTCATTTTCTGGTGTGATTAGCCACCTAATTAATCTCTATTAATTTTAATAAATACCCAACATTTATTATAATAAATGAATTGTTGTCTCCATGAGCATCACCCAGAATTAGAGTTCCAGAGTTAACTTGGGTTTGGAGAAGGTATTAGCCCATTTATGAATAAAGAAACACACATAAAAATGGGCCAGCCCTGTACAAAACCAACGCCAACCCTAAAACCCTAATTCAAACATCCGTTCCGCCTCACATTCGTCGCTGCAGCAACATTCACTCTGAGCCTGAGGTGCTTCAACTCTCTCTTCCTTTTGATCTCCTTTTCATGTTTCTATGCTTTGATGTGCTTAAAGACGTCAATGTGTGTGTGTATATTTTCTAAGCATTTTTTTTTTGTATAAAATGGAAACGATACTTCGTTCTGTTTATTGCTGATGAGCCTGTTATTTGTTGAATCGGAGCCTTTTGGGTTTAGTTTTGAAAACCCATTCAGGTTCTCTGTAGTGACTGCTTATAAGTTCAATTTTGCGTATTTGGGTCATTTGTGATGGCTGTATCAGCACCATATAAACTTGACGTAGAGAGGGGTCCTGGTTGTCTGTCTATGATTTAATTTGATGAAAACCATTTCATTTGTAGAGCTCAAGCAGAATGATTATCAGTACTTTTTTTCTTTCTATTTCTCATATTTTATGGCGTTCTATTTTGGGGTTTTGAGGGGTTGTGGATTTAGGAGTTCGGCTGTTTTCAAAATAGATGTAACATTTTTAAGGTAGTAATTAAGTTCATGAAGTCTTAACCGAGGACTCTGACGGTTGGATGGAAACTTGGGACGTGGCAGGACTCAATACTGTGATTGGAGAACTTCTCTTTGTGGAATGTGGATGCATACTTTTATGCTAATATTTGGTTTGCTATTTCATATGTATAACCAAATATTTTGAACTGTTTGTCTATGGTCTACTTGTTCTCTAGTTCTGAAAATGAGTAATGTTCTGCTGTTGTCTGTTGTATAAGTTGTTATTGGGAAGGTTTTTGGTTCATAGATGTGTCAGATACTGATTACAAATATTTCAGGGATTTCATTATTGTCATGTTGGTTTGATTGTTTACCTTAAGGTATTCGATATTAAGTTCATATTTTCTTTTTTAGGCAATGGCTCCCAAACAGCCAAATACTGGCCTCTTTGTGGGATTGAACAAGGGGCACATTGTGACCAAGAAGGAGCTAGCTCCACGACCCTCTGATCGCAAAGGAGTAAGTTATTTCACCAAGCTTCACTGAGATTGCTTTTTCATATTTATGTTCTGGTCTTTCTATTTCTTATTAATTACAGTATTTATTTTTTTTAATCTAATTTTGGAGGTGTATTATATTTTATTTATTTTATTGAGTGTAAGACTGAATTTTTGTGTGATACTGTTTGAATACATTAGTAGTTTTGTAATTTTTTTGCTTATAATTGTGTTCCTGTCCGTCCTTGGATTTGTCTTTGGAACATAAGATGTACATTTGGGCATCATAATAATTACAATGCGCTTAATGAGACAATTGTTTTTCATATTGCTTTTGCATAAAGTGGCTGGTTATGATACTGTCTCTTCTTATGCTTGTCTGGAGTGCAGAAAACCAGCAAAAGAGTGCAATTTGTTAGGAGTTTGATCAGGGAAGTTGCTGGTTTTGCACCTTATGAGAAGAGGATCACTGAGCTTCTCAAGGTTGGCAAGGACAAGCGTGCTTTGAAGGTAGCTAAAAGAAAGCTGGGCACGCACAAGAGGGCTAAGAGGAAGCGTGAGGAGATGTCTAATGTTCTCCGCAAGATGAGGTACATTTTAGGGATCTAGGATCGTTGCTTGCTTTTGATATATTGGTAAATTCACTTGAAATCCAAGCTTTTATGCTGGCTGGAAAAGGCTTCTTATTTTCTTTTGGTGTATTTTTACCGACAGGGCTGCTGGAGGTGGTGAGAAGAAGAAGTGAGGCATGTGGTGGTAGGGTTGTCTGCGATCTCCTCAATGCTATTTTAGATTCTAAGTAGTTGGAGGGACTGCTTTTGTTATGTCCTGTTCAGATAGCATCTTTTATTTTAATTTTCTATAAATTGTTATGTTTTATATATGAATTAAATTTTATGGGCCCCTTTCCTGAATCTCAATGTGTCTTAGCTGACTAGTTATCCTAATAAAAATTGAATGTCAAAGTACTATATTTTGATATATCTAGATTTATTATTGTTTTATTTTGATATTTAATAGTTTGAAATATTTCATAATTCTTAAAAAAAATTGATGACACCCTAGCTATCATTAATTTGCTAATTTTCTGCCTTCTCTTGTATATGTATTTTCATGTTGTTCTTGTTCATTCTTACTTGAGGTAAAAAAAAAAAAATGCTGAATAATTAAAAATAACAAATTTATATGTTTGAGGAAAAAATTAAAATTGTCAGACCTCCAAAATAATGCAAGGATGTCATCATGTTAGTAATACTTATTAAACGTTGTTATCCCATTTTTCCAACACCTAAAAAAATCCTAAGCTTAACCGTTGCATTGTCGTGTTTATGCTCATGACCACCGAAAAGTAGGAGTGTTTATGCTCATAGTGGGTCTTGACCTATAATTATATTCTAACTTCTAATATTTTACAAAATATAAATCAGATCTTTTTTTTTTTTCTTGAACCCAAGTGAATCAGATGTATTAGATTAAGCTAATTTTTTCGTTGATATTATAGGTTGAACATATTAATTCCATTATTATTTGATGATCTTAAAAAAAAGTATCGAGTTGCATCAATTATACATAGAGATAAAAATTAATGAGTAATTAAGTACGTGAAGGAAAAATATTATTTGTACCAAGAACTAGAGTTACATTAGATTATATAGGTCGGGTCGAGTTGAGCGGGTTTTAAAAATCCTAACATACACCTAACTCATGATATCTATTTATTATGTTTTTTGATTCACTATCAACAGTAATATCTACACTATCCAATTTTGACGGGTTGAGTCAGTTTAGATAATGTAAATATTATAGATGAGTTAATATTTCTAAACACAACTACTAAAAAAATGATGTTGAGTTGCTTTCAACATCATCGTAGAAGGCTGTGTTTGGCCGCTAGAAGATGCCTCACGCACTACTTGAAAAGCACAAAAACACTCCACATGTTGGTGGGTGTGTTATGCATGCCCAAATAGAAATACAAGAAAACCCCTCAACTCTAACTTTTTTTTTCAATGATAATTTAGTTATTGCATTGTGATTAAAAATATTAAAAGATGAATTTGACCCCAATTAATTCAACAATAACTAATTGATCTTGAAAAAAATACCCATATCACCCGCAATAGCTGATTTATTGATTTTTGTTTAAAATGATAAGAACTTCGAGTTAGTTGAGGTTTTTGTTAATTCAGGTGATCCCTTCAATCATAAAGGGATGCAATATTGGATAATTTGCAAACAGATGAAGCCAGTTCAATCTGATCATTCCCAAAATGTTGTTTTTTTGGATCGGCAAGTTTACAACCATGTTCCCAGCTCCGACAATAAACTGGTCTGGTGTGTTAAGATATGCGCCAGCAAGTCCAAGAAAACAGCAGAATAGATGGAGACAATTGCTGGTCCCGT
>Ga0325414_1008576_pt1 | contig 10825 bp, 6 predicted proteins | sample PopdelMetagenome_8_FD_206183 | JGI IMG/M metagenome (GOLD analysis project Ga0325414, IMG submission 206183) | Populus deltoides microbial communities from Bellville, Georgia, United States - Leaf-PdKOR-R3 | ecosystem: Host-associated > Plants > Phyllosphere > Phylloplane/Leaf | place: USA...
TTAACTTGAATAATACATTTAATATTATTAATTTAACTGTAAAAATCAATTACAAATACTTATAAACATTAATCAACAAGAGGTTGCAAATAGACGTAGAGGGGGGAGGAAAATCTCGGGAAGTCCAAAAGAGGGAGGATAATGACCGGACATGTATGCAATCATCTCCTCCCATTGCTACCTTTTTTGTTCTTCATACTTTGCCTTCATTTCAGCACCAATTCATTGTTCAACCATTTCCTCAACGACTAATGATGGTTGACTTGCGCTGAATTGTGGGGTGTCTATGATCGAGACGCTACAACCTGATGATACGATCAAATAATTGATTTTTTTTTCAAGTGCAGGAGTGTTAGAGTATTAAATAACACAGCAAGACTAAGATTGATCCACAAATAAGTTAATTATACAAAACCACAAATAATAAAAGAAACAAAGTTAAAGAAATCTAAAAGCTGTAATATTAATGTAAAGATTTAACAAAAATAAAACAATTGTCAAGGTTAAATCACAAACAAGTATGGTCCAATCGAATAAGTGTAGTTCAAACTCTATTTCTTTACTCAACGAATGGTATGTCAAATAAGTGTAGTCCAAACTCTTTTTATTACTCAACTGAAAATCACAAACAAAAGAGGTTCCAATTTGATGATTTATCATTTATGGCTCGTTTTAATTTATTAACGTGATCATATTAATTACCTTTTTTTGAGTAACGTCAATACTTGTAAATATTGTCATGTATTCATGGAGCTAACTTATGTTAACAATAAATCGAGAACCTTTTTTAGCATATGTGTCGGTTATCCATACATTAGGCTATAAAAGAATTAAGTATTTATTGTATCAAGGGTTGTACACCAGGAATCTAGCCTAACTACTTAACAAACGGAGTATTAAAATTGATTAAGATAACAATTATAATACATATTAACAGCAAACTTTCTTGAATTTAAACTTTAAAGTTCATGGTGAGTTTGTACTATACTTATTCTTACACCATTAGTGTAACCTTTTCATCTTGAAAAGAAAAATAAATAAATAAACGAGATAAAAACATAGTTATTATATAAATTAACTAAGTATAATAAAGCAAATTATAAGCATAAACAAAATATTAATGAGAATATAATATAAAATAAAACTTGGACATTGAAAAAATACAAAGAAAGAAAGCAAGAGCATAGATCTTGATATAAAAACCAAGATATTTAAATGTATGGTAAATGTCTTCTTTTATTAGCTAAAATTTAGAACTATTGATTTGGTGACTAGACAAAACATCATTAATATAATCATAATTTGAACAAATAATCTTCATAAAGGTTGTAGGTATTTGTCTCAACTTTCCAACAAAAATGAATGGGATGAACACTAAATAGTTTATGGGCTGATAGACAAATTTAAATTTCTCTTTTATTGCTAAAATTTGAACTTTAAAATGACAATATTGAGTCTTGAACTCTTCATTGATGTTTTAGGCATATATCTTAACTTTCCATCAAGTTAAACCACACCTAACTCCAATGTCTACAACTCCAGTTATGACCCAAAAACCAAATGATGTACCAGTTTGAATTGAACCAACCCAACTAGAATATATTCTCTAAGTTTAGCCCTCTCTTTATTTACTCAATTTCAATAATCAAACACATTAATCAGTCCTCTAAATTGTGAGATAAGCATATTTTACAAACCTGAATTTAAAATCGAGCATTTACTATAAATTAAAAATATCTTATCTTATTAGACTTGTTATTATAAAACATGTTTAAGTTAGATAATTTAATAATACTTTAAGTGCAATATGATAATATAGAACCTTAATAAAAATATATTTTTAAATACTTATCACCTAACCTCATATCTCAGGCTGTAGCTATAGAGATACTATAAACCCGATTTCTATTGGGTCTACCGATTACTCCAGCCTTGAACCACAACTCTGAATCGTATTCTAAATAGGTTGAAGGGTCCTCTCCATGTTTGGCATGCATGTTGGCATTATATTGTTCCTACACAATGTCGTACGTCACCTGCGCAACGTCTGTTGGCGATTTTTGTTTTGTTGATTTAATTCATTGGGAGTCGCCACCTAGTATTTAATTAGTTGAGAGTCGCCACCTAGTATTTAATTAGAGCTACTAGGAAACCCGGGTGTACTGGTCTTGTCAGGGATTCACGAGTAAGGGACTGGTTGTGGTTAGAGAAGGTATTAGCACCTCTAACACACCCTACTTGAGGTAAGTTGCTTCGCGATTTGATGTAATTTAAAAGGTTTTGAAAGTTGTCTTGCCAATGATTTCTTAAAAAGAGAAGAAACGTTCTCCTCTGTAGGGAGATCCTTATCTTATCGAATAAAAGAACCTAATTGCTCTAGCATCAATAAAAATGAAACAAACTTTTCTATTTAATATCAAGAATATATCTTACGTATAACATTATAATCCGGATACCAAACAAAAAAACATTTTTTGATATTTTTTTTGAAATATGAACCAAATTCAATGCAAATTAAAACATTTAATTTTTTTTAATTCTTTTTGACTTTTTAATTTTTTTCAATTTTTAAAAACATACATAAAAAAATAAGTTAGAGAATTTTACAAATCTGAATTTAAAACCAAGCATTTACTATAAATTATGAGATATGCATATTTTACAAACCTGAATTTAAAACCAAGCATTTACTATAAATTAAAAATATCTTATATTATTAGACTTGTTATTATAAAACATGCTTAAGTTAAAGAATTTAATAATAATTTAAGTGCAATATAATAATATAGAACCTTAATAAAAATGCATTTTTAAGTACTTATCACCTAACCTCATATCTCAGGTTGTAGCTATAGAGATACTATAAACTCGATTCCTATTGGATCCACCGATTACTCCGGCCTTGAACCACAACTCCGAATCGTATTCTAAATAGGTTGAAGGATCCTCTCCATGTTTGGCACGCATGTTGGCATTATATTGTTCCTACACAACAAAATAAACAAGTCAAAGATATGGATAAAAAAAATATTAGTCCAAACAATGTACAAAAGGTTTAAAAGGTGACTTATAATAAACTCCTCAGGTCAGTTGTCCACAAACTATTTCTCCTCATTGTGTGTATCCTCCTTTTCTGTTTCCATGTATAACTCCATCGGAATTGGCTTGTGTCCAAGTTGTGTAGCCTGCAAAATAAATCCCTAGTTAAACATTATCACAAATAATAACTTTTACTTTAAAAAAATACTCAAAATTAAAATAGGCTTACTTGCCAGGCGTTTTGCATGGTTAGTAAAAGAAAGCGACTCACTAGCATGCTTGTTTATGGGACCATGAGTCTCCTTGTTTTTGTTCGATGATTAAATTTGTGAACGCCTCCTAAAACCCTCTAGCGTGAAGAACTTTAGATATCTCTTCTAATTGCTCCTGGTGATGTGGGGAAGTCTATAATTTTTTCAATTCTCAAAGTCATCTAACTCGGTATATCTTCTAGCATAAAAGTGCATGTCATACCACAAATCATGCAACTTGGTTTAAAAGTTCATAAAAAGAACTATATATATAACAAAAAAAATTCCAATTCAATAAAAAAAATCTAAACTTCACATATTAAAACTTACCTATTTACATTGTGATTTTTCTAGACTTGCCATGCCACCCTATATTTTTCCTTGTCCCATTGAAATTTTTCCTTGTAATCATTTTTTAAAAAATAATTAGTTTATAAATTTAAAAAATCTTTTATTAATAAAAACAAGTACTAATCATATATGTACTAATCTTAAACTTCCCCCACATCCATTCAAGATGCCTTTTACGTAGGCTCTATTGAAACAAGAGAACTTACATCGATTATTTCATAATCGATCTTATTTTTCACTTAGCTTCCATATTTATTTATGAATCTGAAAATCAATTACTTAGTGGTTGATTATATAAATATGTAATCATTAATATAATGATATATTTGAATTAAAATGTTTTTCTTACATGCATAAATTTAACTTCTAATCCGCTATTAACTTGCCAGAATATGGGTCTCTGTCAAATGGAATGCTAGATTTGTGACCCGTAGTCAACAAGCTTACATCGTTAGAATGTTTATCAGGTGTCTCTTCATGATTGGGTCCTAAATACACCACAAGATTTGGAGCACTACTACTTGAAGATGCAAAAGCACTCCGTTTCGACCCTAAATGATTCCTCGACATCTAAATAATATAACTAAATAATTAAGAATATTCAATTATATTTTCAATCTATGATTTATGGTTTTTTTTTAATTTATTGCATCTATCTATTTATAAGTTTCGACAACACCTTTTTTATATAGGACCTTGCTCAAAATTGAAAAAAAAAATGCAGGCAACCAAATAAAACACAAACAATCATCACCCACAAGTCAAACACACACTTACTATACATTCTTTTCGAGTACAAGGTAGGTTTAAGGTTATGAGCTACTAAAAACTATGATATTACGGTATTTAATTTAATACAGTAAACCAAAACAATGCTCATATATGATTAAAAATTGAACAAGGTTATCATAATGATAACATGATATCCAAACAACATTTAAAAAGTTAGCATATTTATTACTTACTGTAATTCATCACTTAGCCCCTCAACCCATAACCAGAATTGGATTTAATAACATTTTTATATTAATAGCTCATCCCTTTCAGGATTTAAATTGAAGAATTTGACCTTACTCAAAATGATTTCAGTATTTTTCAATTACCATGTTAAGTGACAAGAAAAACAATTGAAATCTATATTTTGACCGCGTGTCAAGAAATTCGCAAAAAAATGTAAAGCATGAAAATGAAATGCAGAAATGAGTTAGTCAAAAATTATTTTATATGCAAGAGCTAACTTATATGTCACGGAACACAAACATTTCTTTTACAGATGTTGTCCTAGTACTATGATAACATTTTTATTCAACCAACTAACTAAATTATTAAAAAATCAACATCATATCTGAGAATCAATAAATAAAATTATTAAAAAATTCTTTATGTAGTCTATTTAGATCATAAATTCACATAAAATCCAAAATTAGCATAAACCTTAACTTCCCTCAAATTAGGAATTTTTCAATTTCAAACAAAAATAAGTGAGGAAACACCATTATAATTGAAGAATGATTCATAACAAAATGATAGCATGTCAATAGTAGAGTCCAAGAGCTTAAAAGAAATCAAACTTCAATGAGAGAGAAAATGTCTTCTAAAGGAGAGAGAAACAACTAACTGGAGAAGAGATAGCACTAATGACTATTACTGTTAAAGTGAGAGAGAGAGAGAGAGAGAGAGAGAGAGAAAGGATTTAGAGGGAGGAGATGAGATGGGAACAGATAGGGATTGCCTCAACATATCTAGGTTTAAAATCACCAAAATAAATTTATGTTGGTTTATCTATTGGCAATAAACCATGTCTACACTTTACCAATAGCTTTAACAATGGGAATTTGATATCGTTGGTGACTCCGTCGAACATTTAAACATTTTAGAACTCTTTCGAAAACCCCCAAATTCACCGATAACTTTTCATTTGTCGGTATATATCCATCGGTGAATCCAATCCCCTGAATTCTTCCCTAAATACTATATAATTATCTGATGATTTTATATTCCATTAGTAAAACTTTTAGAGAATAAAATTACTTAATTCTTCTCTATAATTCTCCAATGATATTATTGTCTGTTAGTGAGTGTATCGATAATTAATATCACCGACGTAAAATAATCTGTCGAAGAATCCGTGTGTTGGTTTACATTCCTGAATTCTTTTCCAAACTATCTATAATTCTCCGATGATTTTATATTTTGTTAGGTATTCTGTCGGTAAATTTATAGTAATTTATTTTCTTATATATTGGATAAAATCCATATCAAACCTAATTATGCAACAACAACATGTGTATTCATAACACATTAAAACCACAATCACCATAATAAACGCTTGATAAATGTATAAAGTTAAAATACATTATACAATGACAATAAATATGTTAAATGCATAATGTTGTTTTACACCTAAAATCATTTCAGATCCACTGTTTAATCTAAATCCTCATCATCTTCATCTTTCTTTATTTGCATCATTTTCATGTCTATAATTTTATGTATTTCCACTAGTACTCAATATATTGTTTAACTTGTTAATATCAATATGAACATAAGTATTATCTACAATAAAATTGAATCTTCTTCTAACTGAGTAAATGAAGTGCCTCTATATGGATCAACTAACTCATTTAGTTGAAATACATCTTCTCTCCTAGTTATTTCATCATTACTATCATGAACAACTTGGAATGACTTTTAAGTTTGGTTTTCATAACAAACAATCAATCAACTCTATTACGATCCTTTCTAAGTATTGAGTGTATGTGTAATGCACTTGTTGGTATTGTTTGGAAAATACAAAAACATCATTGATGTTGCTAAGTCTACCTCTTTTATTGATTTCAACCAAACCATGGTGAAGATCTATCCTAATTTCTCTATACGTATCATACCAATAGCATTTAAATAAAAAAAATTGTATTTTATGCCATATGATATTGTAATTGAATGATATTTTTCTAACTTGCCATAATAATCAACTTCAAATTCATTAAAAATTGACTCGTTAACACAAACACCACTATTATAGGTATTTCCACCTTCTCTATAATCTTCAATATAAAAGACATATCCATTGATGAAATACCCATTATAACATCGAATCTTTCTTTCAGGACCTAGATATAGTAATTTCAAACTCATAGCATTGTCTCCTATATTGTACACCTGGTTACAAATAACAACCATTTATGATTGAGAAAAAAAATTAAAGTCAATGAATTTTTTGTTTTAAACCACGTGGTGAATTGTTCATCTTGTATTTGAAAAATTATAGCTTTAGTGAGATGTGAATTTTGGAATAACAAAACACTACAATGTTTCTTATAAGGAAGTTAGTGATCATTTATCATAAATGAGAATACATGAGAAAATCATTTATCATTTCAAAAATTATAAACTTGAATTAATTAACAAAATGTCTCAATTCATTATAGTTAAATAGCACATAATAATATGCTTGTCGAAATTTGATGTTTGTTAAATTTTTTTATCAAAATTGCATTATTCAACAATAGTCAACCAAGATGGGAAAATATTGATAAATTCTCATTAGAAAGTAATTCACCACCATCATCATGTATTAGAACGCTATTGATTCTTTTTCTCATATAAGGTTGAACACATTGAAGCCTCAACATATATTTTATTTTTAACTTTTTTTCTTAAGGTTGAACAAGTGTTTGCATTAAGATAAACATATATAGATTGAATGACTAAAAGTTTTGAAAAACACATTACTAAATTAGGATGCATGTAATCCCTAATCTCTCGAAATGATACATCCATATAGACGACACAAAGCCTCTAGGTTATGCTTTATATGTTATATGTATAGGCAAATGCTCTATTAAGTATGAAGAAGGAAGAGAAAATCATCTAAAATTTATAGATTGTTTTACTGATGTTCCTTTCAAGCTACTTCATATGTTATAAACGCAACTTGTTTGAGGAAACATCTCTAAAAAAATGACTAATCTTTGTAAGTGCATCATATTTTTTTTTTTTGGGAAATAAATCTCTATATGTAATTGGAATGAGTGTTTGAATAAACACATGACATTCATGACTCTTCATTCCATACAATCTATATTCCTCAAAGTTCACTTATCTAGCTATATTCGAAGCATATCTATAAAAAATCACAGACTCTTATGCCATTCATAGAAAAGAAATTATGGTTTTTTAATCTAAGGAAAATGTTGTTTTGGGCTTTTCCAAACATACCCCATCATTAAGCAACTCTATATTCCGACGGCCACAAAACAAAACTATATTCATTTTAGCTTTTATGTTGTCTATTGTTTTCCCTTTGATGTCTATTATTGTGTTAAAAATGTTTTTAAACATGTTCTTCTCAATATGCATGACATCTAAATTACGATAGAGGAAATTAGTCTTCCAATAAGAAAGTTTCTAAAAAATACTATGTTTTACCCAACTATAGATTACACCAAAACCGGAAAACTTCTACTTACAAGATTAAAAATCAAAACAATATCCTTATATTTTGAGAATACATAAAAAAAAAATCACATAATAGTACTGGTGGTAAAACATCCCTCTAAACTTTACCTTTTAGGAAGTCTTTTTTGTTTTTTATGTATCAATGACGACCTGACAAGAACCTTTGGTGGCAATAAAAAAAAAGGTGATTTAACCACCATTTATTAAGGTAAAGACCTTATTGTTTTTCATACAATAAGGACAAGTTAAGTTTCCATGTGTGCTTTATCTCAAAATCATCCCATACACTGAAAAGTCATATATATTTCACATCAAAACTATCTTCATTTAAAAATTTTGTTTCTTTATGATATCAGACATTAAAGCCTTGAATAACCATAACTGTTTAAACTCATTAATCAATGGTTGAAGACAAACATATATATATTCCTACATGAACTGTAAGGACTAGATATGACTGCAAATAAAACATGAATTTCAGTCTCATACATATCCTCGGGGGCAAGTTGTAAATTGTTAGTATGATCGGTCAATAAGAATAGAGTGCATCGAATAACCCAAATAGATTAAACTCATATGTACACAAACCAAGATGCACATTCCATGATTTCATTGAAAAATTAGGATGTACCATATCAATCTTCTTCCACGTTTCACCATTAGAAGGTACACCATGACTCCATACTCTGTATCATGTGAATGATGTCATTTCATGTGCTTAGATGTCTTCAAAGACATAAATAACATTTGTATCCGAGGAGTGATTAGGACGTATCATAGTTTTTTGTATGTGACAAGTGTCCTTTCCCGACCCATATTAGGTTTATACCGAGCATGCCCATAGGTTTTGTGCTCTGTTAAATTTACATCTTCACCATAGTATAACATACAAATATTTAGGCATATATCAATATTTTAGTATCCCACGCTTAGGGGTTTCATCATGAAGTTTGCAATATAGAAGTTCTCTTTCAACTTATCTTTTTAAGGTAATATGTTTTTTGCTTATTCAATTATGCTATTATAATCGACTTCATTCATACCATAATAAGACTTTATGGTAAAAACTTATGTAATGACCGATAATTTACTATGATTTGTGCACTCATTTCATAATGGTTCATCAAAATCTTATAGAAATTCAAAAAACCTAGTTGCATCTACATTTGGTTCTTCATCTACACATGAACCTTTACTTGAATAACCACGATTCATTCTCTTTAAATCCATCATCATACTTCTATAACAATTATTATCATCATCTACAACTTTGTATATCTTGTGGGAAATAGATATTGAGCCAATAATCATTTCTAAAATGGTCTTGTAAGGAATATAGGATTTTTTTTTTGTGCAAACTAACAAATGTATTTCTTAACGAATTTTTTTTTTCTGAAGACGCATCATCAAAACATCTAATTGGTAGAATTTTTGTTTTTATACATCACACATACACATATAATTCTGCCTCCACTAATATTCTTTGGATTTAAAAATGCAAAATTAATAAAATCTTCAATCTCTTTACAATAATCTTCTATATACAACTCTTGAGGTGAATCTCGATACATCCAATAATGATCATCAATTACTTAGAAAACCTATATAGAAAAATGATGACAATATTTCTTAATAATGTAACAATCAATTCAAAATTGAACTTTGATAATTAAAAATAAATTCATAATCTAATAACCAATTATTATTTTTGTACAAAAATGTAATGGTGCGATAAAATATTAACAAAATAAATCCAATTAACAAGATTTAATAGATACCCAACTAATCATCTATTCTTTTTTCAATTCAAACTTATTTAATCTAAATTAATACCAATTAATTGTTACCAATTCCACAAAAAACCTATTTCCCTAAAATTTCCAACATAACAATAAAATTAACAAAATGCGATAGTTACCCATTAAATAACCCATAATTTCTTTTATTATAACACATCTAAGTTACAAAATCAATTTCATCATATTATAAATTTTTTTTTCAAATTTTCTCAAATTACAAACAAACCTTAACATACAAATCAAACTTTAATTCTGTATGAAAAGGTTGTGAAATACTTAAATATACAAGCAAACTACACTACAAATACTCCATCTTAAATTAATACATTATCTTAAAACATAAATGGAAAGGTTTGCTTACTTGGTGTAGATAATATTTAGAAAAATGGTACCAAGACAATAATGTTGAAACTATGGAGTGTTGGGTGGCTAAATTTGGGATGATAGGATCTAGAATTATGGCAAAACAGGTGGGAGGTGGGAGGGGCTGTGATTTGCAGTTCAAGAGGAAAAGGAAGAAAAAGAAGGATAAGAAAATAGGGTTGATGTTAGTTATAACACTCTAAAATTTTCCAATGAAATTTTCGATGGAATATTGCATTGGAAAATACCGTCAATAAATCTATTGGATATGATGACGTGTCATATTAACAACGTAATCACCGACATACTATTTTTTTACTTATTTTTATTATTTTATTGTATTTGTGATTCCGTCATTAATTACCAACATAATTTTTTTTGTTGGTAATTAAGTTGGAAATCATTGACATAAATATTACATCGCTATTATAATTGGACATTACCGAGGAAATATATTTCATGAGCAATTCTGTTGCTATTTTACAATTTTATGGTAGTGAATTTGTGGCTTATGATTATTATGTTGATTGAACTTGAGGATCTTCACTAGATTGTTGGGTT
>Ga0325414_1008577_pt1 | contig 10824 bp, 10 predicted proteins | sample PopdelMetagenome_8_FD_206183 | JGI IMG/M metagenome (GOLD analysis project Ga0325414, IMG submission 206183) | Populus deltoides microbial communities from Bellville, Georgia, United States - Leaf-PdKOR-R3 | ecosystem: Host-associated > Plants > Phyllosphere > Phylloplane/Leaf | place: USA...
TAAATGCAATAAATTTAGTTGTAAAAGTTTCAAAATTAAATGTTGACCTACTTATGCTCATCTCTATATTCTTTATTTACATAGAACTAATTTATATCTTTAAATTTAATATTGTTGTTTGGTTATTCAGAAAAAAAGGTTAAAATATACTTTAAACAATAGAGAAAATTAAAACAAAGTATAAACTGAAATAAATATACTTAAAGTATTGAATAGAAAAACAATTCATAAACTAAGAAAAATATTCATTTTCTCAAAAATTAACCTCATGCACGCATCAGGATATCAAAAAACTTTAAACAATAGAGGGCAAAGCGGGATATTACTAAATTTGCAGGGATCAAAGAGTTGTTTACTCAAAAGTATGGGGGCTGTTTGGAGTTTGTAGTTCTACTATTTATTTATTCTACAAGCTGTAATTAATATAACATGGAGTAGATTGTTAGAATATTTATGTAGGAGAGGGACCGCTCATGTAACGCCACAATTATTTTTCTGATTTTTCCAATTTTAGATGAGAGAGATAAAGTCCATTATTGCTCAAGATTAGCTTGATTGACTCAAAATGGCAATCTCAATTATATTTGAAATATTTTGCGTAAAAACATTTAACCTAACTGTTCATTCAATTAAATTGTTTGGTTTGGTTTTAAAGTATAGAATTAAATTGAAATAATTAAATCAAGTACACTAAATTTAATGGAAACTTTGGTTTAAAAGTATAGAATTAAATTGAAATAATTAAATCAGGTACACTGAATTTAATGGAAACAGTTTCAAAATTAATTTTCCACCAACTTACATGCAGGAGTGCCTAATGTCTTTATATTCAATTTATTCATGGATTTTAATTCGGTGTTTATAATTTCATACTATCATATATAATTATAAAATATCGGGTCGTTCCAAGATTGAGATTTGATTGGAAAAGATTTCCCTTGAAACATTTTTTTAATGCAATGTATAATTGCTGAAAAAAGGTGGAAATCCCTTTTTCTAAAGAGGGTTGGATATTTTTTGTGTACTAAATGTTTATTTTTTTAAATTTAATTGTATTAACTTTTGTTTTTCTCTATATAAACTTTTGATTTTTTAATTTAATATTTATGTAAGATTTTGTTAAATACATGTCTATATAATCATTAAATTGACACGTAAGCATGCTATTTAATTAGCTACGCTGTATAATTTTAATGAGTGTAAATTTTTATTTTTATTTATTTAAGAATGTAAACTTTATTTGAGTGTCTATTCTTTTGAATATATATATCAATTAAGTATTTTAATTTTAATTTTAAAATATAACAAATATCACAAACTCTTTTAAAATATAGTATAATATTCTCTAAATAAAATAATTTAGTAATTTCAAATTTGAAAATCACTTATATAACTGTAACATGAATATTTTCATAAACATAAATAATCTATTTATATGAAATTCTTTTACTACTCAGTTTAGTACATATATCACCTAACAAGTACTTACATATTTATTTTAAACATCCTTTATACCTCAACTTATAAAAACAAGAAAATTATACACACACACACACACAAAACATGAGGAGTGTCGCTCAATTGGTCATGTTCTGGGTTTGCTTTTCAAAGATCATCAGTTCGAGTCCTACAAACCTCATGGCCACTGAAGGCTTACATGATCGTTAACTTCAAGGCTCGTGGGATTAGTCGAGGTGCACACAACTCTTCTAAAATATAATATAACATTATCTAAATAAGATATTTTAGTAATTTCAAGTTTGAGAATCACTTAAATAACTTTAATATGAATGTTTTCATAAATATAAGTGATTTATCCATATATATATATATATATATATATATAAAACATGAGGGATGTCGCTCAACTAGTTAGGCTCTGGATTTGCTCCTCAGATGTCATCAGTTCAAGTCTCACAAACCTCAAGGCCACTGAAAGTTTACAGGGTCGTTAACTTCAAGGATCGTGGGATTAGTCGAGGTACGTGCAAGTTGGCCCGGACACTTACGTTAATCTAAAAAAAACATAATATATATAGATATTTTTTTAATAAAACTTCGACTAGGAACATTTAAAAAATAATATTTTGATGCAATATGAATCTTATAATTATAATAACTTTATAATTTTTTTTTGTAAAATATTTTTTTAAATGATTTTATTTTTACTCTAATTTTATTAATCAAATATAAATGAATATTAAAAATAAAAAAATATCTTTATTAATAATAAATATATTTTAAATAAACAAAATCAGCATTACATGTAACCGACTGACTACACTGTATATAAACTAACAAATTTTTTGACAGAGATGAGTTGTTTTGCAATATAAGTTATATGTAAAATGTCTTTGAGTTTGAATTGCTTATGTTGAGAAGACAAAGTAGGCGATCCAGTGTGTGCGATATTTAAACCACAACCATTACTAATATTTAATATCTCAGAACCTTTATAATCGTCAGCCAAGCACAAGTTTCCAATATCTAGCATGATGTTATTAGTTGCTGCTGTGTCAGGATGCCATTGAGGAGGAGGGTATACTGATATATTTGCATTTGCATAACCAGCAAAATCGGTATACTGAGCAGAAGGGAGTAGGCGACAGTGGTGCAGAATTGAAAGATCAATGCGATTCTCGTTAGTGTTTACCGACAGATTTAGTGATGGAAAAATTTATTCAGTAAATATCACCGCAAAATATTAATGGAAAAATTTATTTGATGTTTCTGTTTATATTTATTAATTTTCTAATAGTGGATGTGCTGTGGTAAGGCCAGTTGGGACGCTGGGATTCATAATTTCTCTTCCATGTAGCTGCTGCGTGATTTTTTTTCAGCCACAAAACTGGCATGGAACGCACTTTCTGTCGAAAGGATTGTTCATATTGGTATAGTTACGCCCTCCTAGGTAATGTGCAGAGTTGGAATCACCAGAATAATGGCTGCCAGCAGAATAGTTCATAAGAGAGCAATTACCAGCATTAGAGGACTGCTGAGATGAGGAGCCAGAAGAGTTGGATTTCAGAACCATATTGGCAGAAGGTTTCTTGTGTTTTGCTAGAAAAATATAAATTGTATCTTAAATTTTCATTTAATAATTTAAGTTTTTGAGTTGAAGTGATGAACACCATGTACTTCATATTTAGAGAATAAAATTATAAATTTAGAAACTTTTTTGCTCATTAAATTTTTTTATATTTTCTATGCTATTGTTATCTTATTAGCTTCCACTGCATCAAACCTCCTCAAAGATTGATGCCAGAAGCAATGATAGCATTTGATCCTTCTGAAACCACTAGGTATATCCTAACGCAAAAGAACTTTGAAAAATTTAAGTGTTTCTTTTCAAAACTCATCTTCTGCATTCCTACTCGCAAATATCCCTGTTCTGTACGATCATATGCCTTGCTCATGTCTAGCTTAAGATCAGTCATCTTCCCCTTGCTAGCCGTCGTAGCATTCTTGATAAAATGTGTAGTCTTGAAAGCAACAAAAATATCATCCGAGATCAGCCTACTCGGTATGAAAGCACTAGGATTAAGCAAAATAATTTTCTCCGAAGTAGTCCTCAACCGATTGGCCAAAGGTTTCTAGATTAGTCTATAATCCGTCACGCTCGAGTTCTTTCACCATTTAAAAAATCAAAAGCGTGCTGCGCATCTGTGATCGCCAATACCTCTTGATAGGAAAGAGCAGCCATTCTATCTTGACTAGGAGCTCTAGTAGGATGCTTCTGATGAAGAGCATGTTGGATCTCCGCTACAGTGAACCGCTTACTTAAGAACTCTCATCTCATAGCTGGTGTGACCATAGAATCAACAGAATCAGGAACCCTGCGTTCAGAATCAATCTCTGAAGCCGCAAAAAGTCCCTAAAATACAGAACAAGAACACCCTCAATTCCATTCAACCTCGCGCACCACCTTCCCTCCTTACTCATAACCCCTGCATCACGATATTGTTTTTTCCTTTCACTTGCTTTCTTATTAAAAAAAACGCGTTATTACGATCTCCTTCTTAATTTTAACTACAGAGAACGGAACCTAAATATTGCCAGCTCTATACCCTTTCACTCTCTCACTCTCTATTGTCCATGATTTATTTTGAACAATTCTCCTCCTACATCAAATCTTCCTTGATAATCTCCGAAATTCAAGAATTCAGTTTTGGCAAACCCAACTCATACAATTTTAAATTGGTTTCTTGGAGAGCAATAAGGTAAGAAATCTTCCTTAGCCATATCCCTCCCAATAATGTTGTTACAACAAGCATATATACCGTGATCTATAGAGAATTTTCCTTCTCTACATTTTCTTTTTGTCTCTTCATTAATTTTTCACCTTCTGTGTTATTACAAGAACCCTTATTATTTCTTCCTTAAAATAGTAATTGAAGATCAATTTTTTTTAGCGGTATACAAAGGTGTTGGCATGGAATGTCGGCATCCAGGCGATGATGCATGGTATGATGTAAACTTCGTTTGTGATGGGGAAACTCTCGCGATGAACTGTTCTAATTTCTCAGAGGTTTACATGGAAACATTTCATGTTGACAAGTTCAAGACCATGGAAGCAGTGGTGGAATATGATATTTGAGCCGAGTACTGTGCAATACTTACAAGATGAGTACAGCAAGATTGTTCAAGGTAAGACAGTTGGTATGCTTTCGAGAATGATGAGCTTAAATTTTATGATGCATTTGTTGTTGAATTGCTCGATAAGAAACATAAGTTCGAAAATGGAGAGGAAGAGTGTTCTTGCAAATATGATTTAAAATGGCAAAACCAGGTGCAGTCAAATATTATTTAAGCTTCAATTCAGTATCGTCATCCATGCTTTAAATCATTAACCGTCTGCTAATTACGTAGGACATTTTGTGCTAAGCAGAACGAGAAAACCACCTCCAATTAGGCTGTGCTTTATATTCAATACAGGAGGACCGTGTACAAGAGGAGATAGGTTACTGTGCTTTTCCAAATTCTTACATTACTGGACTAGTATTCATGCCAAAAGTATTTGCTGAAATGAAGTTGCATCGTAATTAGCATTACCTCGTCTGGTCTTTCAACTAAAACAGCCTACGAGCCACCTTTCATAGGTGAACATTCCAATTACTTGGTGGAGGAACTAAACTAGATTGTCTTTGGCTGATGTAACAAACAAGTTTATTCATTTCTCATAACCAAATATTGAAACGAGGAAGGTCTTCCACTTCTGTTTGGGAATTTGATGCCTTTACATTATAAAATGCGACTCAAGCTGGTGTTATCACCCAGATAAATTGATATCCTTCTTGTTGATGATTTGATAAATTTATGACAGATGGGGTGTTCACTACCATAAATCATGTTTGGAGAAGAGCTACGTCCAAAGTATGAAGAACTGCGATTGCAAATGACCAATAAGCCACGACAGAGTGGCTTGCTAACTTGTGAGTTATGACATTGAGAAATCATGGGTTGTTTGCCAAAAAGCAAGCATTAATATTCAGTAAAGTATTTGCAGCAACACAGCAAAGTCATGAAAGAACATCGATCTTTCATTTGGACAATAGCCGCTGCATAGCAAGGCAAAAAGAGCAACTTCTCTGCCCACACATTAAACATCAACAAATAAAATCAATTTCTTAGATGTTAATGACAAGCTTGATGACACCTTTGTTGGTGTGGACGTCAACGGTGAAAAACAATAAATTGTGAAAAAAAGAATTGAACAATCAATCAAGTTGTGCGATTACCTTAATATTTCCCAAATTCAAGCAATAAAATTGAATCTAAACTAGAGGGTTGAAACTGTCTAAAAATTACAACACTCCAAGGAACAAACTTACAAAAGAACAATCAAAAGAAAGAAGGAAAAAGGAATGGCAATCAAATGCATATGCCTCTTGGATCCATAACCTTAAGCAGTTAAGCTTTCTCTCAACTTCAAGAAGTTTGGTAGTTTCTAGGCAAGCAATTGGACTACAACTATCCATCTTAACATTCATGTGTCTGAAAAGCGTCTTCAAATAACAAAAAGGCAAATTATGAAATAGGAGAAACTATTACCACCAATACTTCTTTCATCTATTCTATCTATGCGGAGCAGCATCCAACCTTTTTCACAGCTGATACATCATCTTTGCCGACAGTAATAGTCTGTCCCTTGGGCAAGGCTGCAGGATCATCCCCAACATCAAGAGCCTTCCGGCTGACTACACGATGAATCTGAGTGAGCACTTCAGTGAAAGCATTTTCAACATTCAAGGACTCTAGGGCAGAGGTCTCCATGAAAAAAGTATTTTCTCTCTCAGCAAATGCAGTGGCATCCTCAGTAGTAACTGCACGCAAGTGACGCAAATCTGCTTTGTTTCCCACAAGCATAATCACAATGTTTGAATCAGTGTGATCACGAAGTTCCTTTAGCCATCTCTCCACATTCTCAAAAGTGACATGTCGAGTGACATCATAGACAAGCAAGGCGCCAACAGCTCCTCGATAATATGCACTAGTAATTGCACGGTATCTGTATCAATGAATAGAAACAATGATGAAAATAGGCACCCTTATGATACAAGGATTGGAAATAATTCAGTTTCAACAAAAGATATCATGCTTGAAAGTATTTTTGTTCAATAAGAAAAGCAACAAAAAGAATAGGTAACCATAGAAAACGTGTTTATATTCTAGACACTAGTGAGAGAAAAGGTCTTATGATCACACAAAGCTATTACATTCTGCACAATTACGTGAAACAATAATCAAAGCAAAATGCAACCATTTTTCTTTTACTCTCCTTCTTTCTACATGTGCCAACAACAATACAGGAGGAATAGATGGGGTCATACTCTATCTCTCTCAAAATGATGTTTTTATTTCCTGGACTGGATGCAGAATGAGGATAGAAAATCAAAAACAGAGATCAATTGGAAACATTGGACTATCATATTTCTTGTTCTCCAGTCTTTTACAAATCCAAATCAGAGTTTAGCAGCAACTCAAAAACAGCCATTTGTTATCAAAACATCAACCACTTTGTAAAGAAAGGTGCAAACTTTGATCCTTTCTCAAGCAAATTTTATATCTCCAAATAAAACATTTAGGCATTTCTGTTCCTAACATTTTCGGCATGAGAGACTAGATCTACCAAGCCCATTTTCATGTAGTATCGTTTCCATCCATGTCAACAAATACAGATGCAGAAGTCCATCAACTACCATAATGGCAATCTACCAAGCCCCTTTTCCACCATCAATATGCAAAAAACTTATAGTATCAAAAACCCAAATAAAAAAAAATAAAGAAAAAACAAAACTTTGTAGCATCAATCACTTAAGGCATATAGATCTGATAGACCCAAATGCAAATGTCACAAAACAAGAAGAAACCCATCTTAGAAAAATAGAAAGATACAGAGATCAAGAAGGTTTGACCTTTCTTGGCCAGCAGTGTCCCAAATCTGAGCTTTGACAACTTTATCATCAACATGGATACTACGAGTGGCAAATTCAACTCCAATAGTGGATTTGGATTCCAAACTGAATTCATTCCTTGTAAATCTTGATAAAAGATTGGATTTTCCAACACCAGAATCACCTATCAACACTAACTTGAATAGATAATCATAGTCATCATCTGCCCTGTAAGCACCCATTTGCTTTGCTAATTCTCTAGTTTTTGTTATATGGGAAATGAAGTTGAGAGAGATAAAGGTTTGGCCTTTCTGTGTTGTGGACTTGTGGGGTTATATGTGGATCTGCGTAGAGGTTTTGAATTTTAAAATGTTGAACATTCTTTGATTTTTGTTTGGGAGTAGGCTTGATAATTGTACTTTAACCATTTGATTTTTCAGATTCAATTTTTTTTATGATAGTATTAAAAAACTCACTTGTGAATTTTAAAATAATTAATTAAATGATAAAAGATTCTTTCAAAATCATTATGATACTCATAAAACAAAAAAAAAATGAAATTTCCGATAATAATAATAATAATAATAATAATAATAATAATAATAATAATAATCAAAGCTATTACTTTAAAACATTTTTAAAATTAATAATTTAACAATCTTATAAACAAAATTGTGTCTTGAACATTGTTTCTGTTTTCTCCGCATTCATTCATTCATTCTATTTATTAATTAATTAATTAATTTAGATTTTCTAAAAGTTATGTTGAAGTTCTTGAGCAAATTTACAGTTGCCCTAAATTATCTATTTTGGCCTATAGCCTTCTAGATATTTGAAAAGGTATAACGCGGAATGGCAGAATTAATCATAATGTGGACATGAATTATTTAATCACAAAAACATTTAAAAAAAATGTGTACATTGAAAGGTTGATACTTTTCCATTAATAGCAGATCTTCATAATTAAATTGAATTCCAATCGTTATCTCCACTAGGGTTTCTAATTTTTTTAATCATGTTTAATTCAACTTTCAATTTTTCCTTGCGTTTGCACTTCCAGATGAGAATTTGATGTTAACACCAAAGTGGGATGGATGTTGACAACATTGTTTGTCATTGTCATTTTCACAATAACCTTTGCCACCACACTTTCCTTCCAGGAAAGGGACAAGAACAGGCAACGTTCAAATTTTTTTTTTCTTTTTCTTTTTTGCAACCCTGCAATGATTTCAAAGATTGGTCTTTGTGTAGTTGAATTTGGTAGGAAACTAAGATCTGATGAACAAAGCATGGAAACATCTTAAGTAGCTGTAGGCTACTGCATTTCCCCTGCTCTTTGTGGGTTCGGTGAACAGATGGGGTTGGCGTGATGGGACTAGACTAGACAGGACAGGACAATATCATGGAGGATTTGCGAGAGAAATTTAGCTGTGCGACCAACAAAAAATGTCATTACAAGCTACAAAATCCAGCATCTCTTGCAGCATAACAATCTAGAGAGTCTATAATAACAGGAAATAAAGCAAAATGACTTAATAGTTGCAGGTGAGGATGACGTGCACTACTGATATTAGATCCCTGTCTTGTTTGTCAGAATATTTTCTTTTGTATTTTTCTAACGTTAACAATATTGTGAGGCAGACAAGAGAATGAATACAGCAGGTTACTGCTCAGGTCCTCTTCATAGCAGGGTATATATCACAAAATTGTGTTAAAAATAGATTTGATTCCTTCGGCCTTTTACTCATAACTGACCCGTGAAGGACAATCTAGTCCTGCCAACATGCCCAGGAACAGGACCCATATCGAGAACCTCAGATCTTCTGTGAGATAAAGCTTCCATTACTAACCCCACATGCTCTTCATTTACCTGAAACAAAATCATATATGAAAATCGAATCTTGTGAAAAGAAACCAGTTCTGTAAACTTGAATTCTTGCCTCAATGGTCATTCTTCAATCGCTTCAAGCTTCTCCTTACTCTCAGTTTTATACCTGATTCAACAAAATAATTGTCCAAAAAATATAAGAAAAGGGACTCTAGGAGGTGAGACAGACAGCTCAAGTCCTTCATGTCTCATATTCTCAATCAAGATACCTGAAAAGCATAAACATCTTAAGTTCAGAACCATATCAGAAATTTAAGAGACAGGAAAATGAAACTAATGTCATTGTAAACCTTAGTACTGTGAATTTTTTATGCTTAGCATGAAATAGAATAGCGCAACACCATGTAGTGTCAAGAAGAACAAACCAAGTTGAAGTCCTCCCCTCCCCTGGACCTCATATGTCTCTGCCACGCCAGGAAGCGCATTTCTGGCAAGATTAGTTTTAGCTTCAGCTATAACCGATCACCAATTTTCCCTCCGGTGAGCTAAAAACATATCGGAAGTAGACAATTATTTCCAAGTGGCTAACATTGAAACATAAATAACATGTTTGCCCTATATTGATGCCAAGCAAAACAATAGGAATCAACATAACATCTTATATGGTGTTAACAGAAACTCACTGGAGAGAACTATGATGGTATTATCAATGATACAGTTGCACTGCCATTAGTAACATTATGAAGTTTCTTCTAGTAACATTTTAAGAGATAGAAAGGGTTTGAGGGCAGGAAAGGGGAGGGGATAACCTCTTGGATTCTCTTTTGGACATCACTCCGTAATTTGAAAACTACCAAATCCTCTCCTTAGTAGATAATGGTAAAAAAAACTCAGATTGAAGAAGATACATGAATGCATCTAATCTCAATTGTTAGAGGTACATGAGATAATCATCCTTTTTAATACAACATCTTATATGGGTTTTTTTCCAAGTTACAATGGTATTTTATTTTTATTTTTTCAAATTTTTTATTTTATTTTTCACGTGAATAAATATTTTTTTTAGTTAGATAAAAATAGATGAATCTAAACTTTATATATGAAAATTGTAAAATTGGGAAGCAAGTTCTTGATTTCAATTGTTAGATTCTCAACTTTAATTATCTGAATATGGTTTTGTCCAATATACTTCAATATTTTTTATGCTAATGTCACTTGACAAATAAAAAATAAAATAAAATGCAATTTACAAATAAGATGAAGAGAAAAAAATAATTTTTTTACTACAACATTTGATCCATTAGTGGATTGTCTCTCCAAATGTTGTAGTAAACTGTTTTTTATAATTTTCTCCCTCTTCATATTAATTAATTTATTAATTAATGGATTGTATTTATATGTAGTCGTCGTTAATTCTTTTTGTCAAAACAAAAACAAAAAAGTTTTTCATGTTGTAAACTTCATATAGATTTTTAGGGAGCTGCTGAGATAAATAACAAAAAAATAATAAAATTGGTAAAATCCCCAAGAAGCTTATTTCAATACAAAAATAAATGAATTTTAAATTAATATTCTAGCTTTATGCCTGCTATATGTGCCTTT
>Ga0325414_1008578_pt1 | contig 10824 bp, 3 predicted proteins | sample PopdelMetagenome_8_FD_206183 | JGI IMG/M metagenome (GOLD analysis project Ga0325414, IMG submission 206183) | Populus deltoides microbial communities from Bellville, Georgia, United States - Leaf-PdKOR-R3 | ecosystem: Host-associated > Plants > Phyllosphere > Phylloplane/Leaf | place: USA...
ATGGAATTTTTCTGATCAATGACACACTAGCCTTAAGAGCATCAAAGAATACTAATTGTGAAAGGTAAGGAATCCTCGAATCAGGGATCAATTACGTCAGTGGTGAACATGTTATGTATTTGTGTCCACAAGAAGCACTTTGGTTTTATTTAGCAATTGCCACCGCTAAGCTCATCTAATATTTTTTTCCCCTCAGAATAGATACAACAAACATCTGACCTCTACAAATTCTCTCCTATTATTATTAGACTAGTTAATTTTTATATATGAAAATGGAAGCATATTATATTTTTTGGATTTTTTGATTTGATGTGTTAATGTTAAAAATAATCTTAAAATAAATAAATAAAAATATTGTTTTGATACATTTTCGAATAAAAAGCACTTTAAAATATAATCGTTTCTACACTTTCAAACACTTCTTAAATTGCTTTGAGTGTCCTATGATTTTTTAAATCTTCTATGACCAAGGTTGCAAAAGTGTGATATTTAAGGATGACCAAAGTAATTTACTCTTTATCTTATTTTAAAAATAAAATATAAATAGATATTACTAAAGATAGACGAGAAAAAGAAAGAAACTCTTTAAAATAAAAAATAATAACAATAAATTAAACATGATGAACACGGGCTAGAAGACTAAATAATTAATATTTGAAATAAGAAGGACTAATTAACTCATTTCAAAAAACTAGAGGGACTAATTTTATAATTTACTCCTAGGAGAAGAGTGAGAGGCACCACCCTCGCCATGCGACCTGCGTGCGTGTTGCGTAGCGAGAGCGCTAGACAACTAATAGTTCAGCTGCATGCATGCATTTGGTACAGGCAAAGAATAATGGCTAGTTCAAACTTAAGAAGTGTATAATTAACAAGTATCTACCCATTCAAGTGCCAAATTATCCAGTCTTCTTCGCACTCAATAATTTATCCATTTTAGTTCCTTCTAGTTAGAGTTGCAATGGGAAACTTTATTTGGCATCATTACAAAGTTTAGAAGACTCAAAAACTGACTTGTAAAGTGGAAAAACATATCACTATTGTTGTAGAATTATGACAAGATTCTAAGAGAGAATGCAGATCTCCTGTCTTCTTGCTCCATGTTGATCAAATATACTAATTAATATCTCTAGGTTTTTTTTTCGATTAACGTAAATGTTTAGGTTAGTTAGTGCGTTACTCGATTAATCTTACAGTTTCTATAGCTAATGATTATATACACCTCTAAACTCCAGTGGCCCTAAAAAAATTCAAACTTATGATCAATGAGGAGCAAACTCAAGACTTGACCAGTTGAGCTCCTATCTCTATCCATGATTTCTTCATTTATTTAGATCTAACTATAGTAGTGTATCTTATTTGGATGCATATAACCTAAATAGAAGAAATGTCACAACCATATCTAAATTGTTTTTTAAATTACGTTACAGGGTACTTTTTAAAATATATCAAAATAATTGTTTTATTTTTTTAAACATTATTACATTGAATTTATATAAAAAAAACATTAATTTAATACTTTTATATTAAATAAACTTTTAAAAAACACCCAAAATAGTTTTCTACTACACGAGCGCAGTCCATACACTGCCGAGCTCTTCTATGGTCCATCGACCATATCAAATCATACAATTATAGATATGTTACCAGAAGCATAATTATATTTTGTCACGGCAAGCCCGAATGGCGTACAGTGCTAAATCATATACTCATCTTCTCCGTTAATCACAGGCACTTGGCTGAGTAGTCTGTCGGTCCGTCCTCTCTTCTAAAACGAGGTCGAGATAAAGAAGGTCATTTTTTATGTTTACAGAGACAAAATAGGTCATCAGGGTGAGCAAAAGTAGGCAGTTCATGAAATCATGATGAACACAGACTTCACTTGTATATTTATTTCTTACAGTAACTTTTCTTGTTTTTTTTTTTTTGTTACACAGAGGAGGTGGTCGATCGCTCATGTAGTAGAAACGAAACACGTACGAAGAGTAATATTTCTTTTAGAATAGTTGGAGTCCAAGTTTTCCGCTTGTGCTTTTGATTCAATTAATATCCTCTCATTCATGAAACATAAAATATTTTACCCTTTATATATGACAATCTCCTTGAGCCAATCCATCGAAAGCTACATGTAATATTTATATTTAAAAAATAAGATGCAAAATTAAAATTTATTCTTTTTTTAGTTTGCTTTAGAATAAAACAAAGAAAAACATATTGCAACTTGGAAATTATTAAAATCTGAATTGTTAAAATAAATAGATAAAAAAGTAAATGAAGAAAAGCACAAGAAATTAGAACCTTAAGACTACAATCCCTAGAAACCCATCCCTTTCTATCTCTCATATAATCATATAATGTTTGAAGGAAAAACTATTTTCTTTTTAGAGTGTGTTTGGTATTGCAGTAGCTATTGTGGTTTGAAAAAAGTTGTTTTATAAAAAGTATTTTTAATTGAGGTTGGTTTGAAAAAATAGGTGTTTGGTTAAAACTGTGGTTGAAATTGAGGTTGAATAAAAAATACTTTAATGTGTTTGGTTAAGAATGCTTTTAAAATTAAAGTTATAAAATAATTTTAAAATATATATATTAAAATTGATGGTTTTTAATTTAAATGTTGTAGATTTAACTATTGTTATTACTTCATGAAATAAATAATACTTTATATAAAATATTTTTTATTATGCCATTAAATCATCTACAATTTCATTATGTACAAAATTCATTCGACAAGAATTACAGTTTCTATTATTTTTGAGCGTGCAATAAAATTAGATAAAATATTATCAGGAATAAAATTGATTTGATATTACAGTGCGAGTGAATTTAATTCACTCTACACTAGTTTTTCGGGAAAAAAATATTATTTACATGACAATGCGAGTAAATTTAATTCATTCTAAACTAGTTTTTTTTAAAAAAATATAAAAACTAAACACACTGAAATGAAAAAAAAAAAGTTCACTTGAACAGGGCAAGTGAATTGCACTGTGCACGTAAACACAGAATTTTACAAAGCAGCTATGAGCTGCTTTGCAAAATTCGCGTCCAAAACGTGACAGTGCATGGGACTCACTAACATTAAATTGCATTTTTAGTGGAACCAAACATTATGTTTGTTGTGGTTGCTTCAAACGCAGAAGCAACCACGCAAACAAGCGGCCTTTTAATGGCTGGCGGTTGCTACAGTAACATGAAAGAGTTTTTATTTTTTTGACTTATTCACACCAATATCACTATTGATTTTCTTAATGTTTTTTTTTTTATTTTTATCCTGTTATAAATGCTCTCACAAAACCTTCCTGAACTTCTAGTGATTTAAAATTTTAAATTAAGATAGAAAAATATGTTAGGATACTTGTCATAAAATTTTATCCTGATTCAACGTTTGGATTAGAGTTATGCTAAATATCATAAAACTAAATAATAAATAATTTTGTATAAAAAATTTGAATTTGTGTATAATTTTATTTACTTAGATAATCAAGATTTTCAACCAATTCACTGGGACTTTCATTCATAATTCAATTTTTCCATCAAGTTTCCTCCTCTTTCGGTTAAAAGCTATGCAATTATCAATTATACGCTGGGCTAATATCGACAATTAGCGTTATTTATATGTAAAATTATATATTAATTTATTTTGATTTTCTTCTATTTTTTTAAATACTTTCACCCTAAATTTATATAAATTCTTCTTTTAAAATAATTATTCTATCATATCAAGAAGTTTACGTGATTTATCACTAATTAATATTTTTTATACTGATTTTATTATTTTCTCTCATCTAAAATTTAAGTTAATTTATTAGAGATATTCATCTTAAATCACAATAATTTTTCTCATAGTTTATCATTTTTCAATTAATTTTTTTTGCATTTAACACTGATTTACTAGTTTTTAGGTTAGAGGTTTATATAAACAAACTATTAATGCCAAATTCTAACAACACTGTATTGAATAACAAAATTAAAAAAAAAACATTAATTACTGGAAAAAAAAAACATACTATTCCATTTCAAAGTGATTTGTGTGGGAGACAACAGCATGTTATCCATACCTTTTAGGTTTTTATTAATTTAAAGAAAGAGAGCATTGCAAGTATAATTACACAAGTGGCAACCAGATACAATTTTTTTTTTTAACATGTAACGCACTTGTAATTTCAAATCATTTCAAAGACCTCGGTTGTGCACATGAACATCAAGATTTGCACATTCGAGTGTTGTTATTAAATTTAGTATAATAAATTAAATTTAAAATCTTTTAATCCGAATTCTTACTTTAAATTGTATAATTGTTTTTCAATATAACCAAGTTAATTTAACCAGTTCAAATGCTGAACAACTAGTAAAAAAAACTTGAAAATACAATTGAGAAAAATATAAAATTGATAAAAAAAAAACCTTTTGAGGGGTTACTTCAATGTAACCTAGTTTAAAAATAATTTTATTAATTGGTAAAAATATTTAAGAAAAAAATTGATAAAAAAAAAAAAGAATGCTGAACTGAAAAAAAGAAAATCTTCACGGGGGTTGTTTTTTTTTTTTAGCACGGATGGGAATTGGATGTAGCATTATTACAATGTTTTTGGATGAATTAAGGGAATTTTTGGTATTGAGATTGAATTTATTTTTTTTTATTGTAAATTAATATTTTTTATTTTTTTGAATTATTTTAATATGTTAATTGTTAATGTCATAAATAAATTTTAAAAATAAAAAAATTATTTTAATATATTTTTAAAAATAATTTGTACAACAATATTAAATAAACTCTAGTGCACTGATGTTTCTTTTTAAAACGTTTTTTTTATATTTAAAGTCAGTACGTATTATTAATTTTATTTATTGTAATTATTATTGAAAAGACTTTAAAACTCCGTCTTGATATAGGTGCATTGAAAGCCATTAAAAAAAGCATTGTAAGATGAGGTAATATTCTTTGTAAGATACGAGATACCTTACCTGTCCATGCATTTTAATATAAGAGCAGCAACACTGATATACGTAAATATTTTTTAAGAAGTGCTTAGTTCAATCTTAATCTATGGAAAGAGATTGAAGACTTTAAAACGCAACAATACATATTTAGGATAATTTTAAGATTGTGACAGCGATGGTAATTTAAAGTATTTTTTATTAATTATAAATATATTAAAATAATTTTTTTTATTTTTAAAAAATTATTTTTAATATTAGGACAACAAAATAATTTGAAAACATCAAAAAATATTTAATTTTAAATAGAAAAAAATAAAAATTTTTGAAAACATTGTTTGCACCATGTTCCCAAACACATGCTCCACCGAGTTATTGTTTTTGCATTTCAAAAGTATTTTTTTAAAAAAAATTAAAGTTTTTTATTTTTTAATTTAAATTATTTTTTTAGTGTTTTCATATTTTTTTAATATGTTAATATTAAAAATAATTTTTTAAAAATAAAAAAATATTATTTTAATATATTTCCGAATAAAAATTACTTTGAGAAGTAAATTCTACTATATTAAAAAAATATTATAGTTTATTAAAAAAAATATTATAGTTTATTTGGTATTGTGATATTGGTTATTTTTTAAATATTTTTTATTTTAAAATACAACACAATCTAAAAATAATTTTAAAAATTAATTTGAATTTTATTTTCAAAAATAATTTCCAACCGTTAAAAAACACAGGATCTTGACAATCAACATGGGTGTTGCATCTCCTCGGCGTATTTGATGTGGTATGGATAACGAAAAGGACTCCCAATCCACACCTTTAATTACACGAAGCCCCTCTCTTGGCCCACTCTCCCTCTGGCCCGACTATGGGTTCCCACCCTGCATCATGCCCCTTTTATCCTAATCAAAATTAATTAACCCACTTTAAATTTATAACAAAACCCACGTTAAGTATAAAGGGGAAAACACTTTACTTTACACCTATTATCGGATTATAAGTAATATTTTTCTTTCATTTTGACTCTTTTTTTTCCCTTTTGTTATTGATTATTTTAATTTATTATTTATATAATGTCTTTATGAGGATTTAAAGTTAATGATTTATTTTAATTTGTTTTTTATATAATTATTACAATATCAAAAAAAATCTCAGCATTAAGATGATATTAGAAAAACATCAAAGCATCATGATATGATCTATTTGTTTTTTTAAAAATAGTTAATATAATTCTTTTAAAAAATTAGATTATTAAACTTTGTGGAGTCAATAACTAAGTTTGTGAGTTTGACGAGTTAATCTTGGTTATCCCGGTTTGCAGGTTTAGCAGAGTAATTCTTTTTCTAATTGAACTTGATTATGATTATGTGATCGTGTATTTTTATTTTTATTATATAATTTTTAAAAATACTTAAAAAAACATGTTATTAAATTTTAAAAAGTTCATAGGCTTGTTGACAGGTATGACAAGTTTAACTTTTTTTAATAAATTTATTTTTTAAAATTTCATCATTTAATATTTATCTGATTAAAAATTAAGTTTCATAATTTATTTCGGTTTACTTTCTATGAGGTCATAGTTTTTGTTTTTAAATAAGTATTAGTTTAATACTCCATTTTTTGATCATTTGTTTTTTATTATTATGTAGTTAAATAAAAATAGTTTAGAAAAAACAATTTATTAATTCTAATAGAGTCCATTACTTGGTTTGCAGGTTTGACATGTTGAATCGGATTACCCGATTCATGGGTTTACCCATCAAACTTGATATGTTTTTTTTTAGTTTTTGGTTCTTTAATTTTTTCTAATAGTTTTTCACTTTTCTTTAATATTGGATTTCTAATAGTTTTTTCACTTTTCTTTAATATTGGATTGATTGAGAAATGAAATTAATGGTTTATGTTTTTCTACTTTGTATAGGGTTATCACGATCTCAAATAAATATTTTTTAGGATTGATGCTTAATTTTAAAGGCATATAATATTATCTTAAAATTTAATAAAATAATTTATAAAAACAACAAAGTTATTAAAATCATTGAAGCCCATAACTTAGATCGCAAAGTGACTAATGTCGATCAAATCTGACATCATCTTACTATTAAAAAACAAAAGTCGTTTTAATTTTTTTTGAAAGCTATATCATGTTTGATAGTCATCCAAGTTATTTTTAAATTTATTAAATTGAATAATTTATTTTGAATCAATTTTTATATGATTTAATTTGAAATTTAAGTTAAATAAGAAATTAAATTGATAGGTTTTAATTTTTATATCATGTTTGATAGTTATCCAAGTTGTTTTTAAACTTATTAAATTGGATAATTTATTTTGAATTAATTTTTATATAATTTAATTTAAAATTTAAATTAAATAAAAAATTAAATTAATAGGTTTCAAGATTAAACCGCTTAATTTAATTTAATGATGTTGGAAAAAAAAACTTTGTACTCTCAACTTCTTTTTATTTTTCTTAATTGTTTTTTAAAATAATATGATTCACAGCGTCCTGCGGACAAATATACTACTAAAAAATCATTAAATGCACAAAAGCAGCGATTTTACAAGCAACTCCCCTCTGCATGTTTTTTTAGCTACCTTTGAAAAGTAAATCAACTAGAAAGTGGCCCTGATCTTCCGGGCATAAATAAATAAAAACCGGTCCTCTAATTATACGTGATTTCAGTTGATTTCTTAAACTTCAGAATTAATAATGTCACCTCGGAACCATAGGATTTGACTCAGTTCTATCCTCCACCAAAACTTCAAAATGTTCTCTCTCTATTTTTTATTTTGCTTACACAAGCTAGTTTAGCATTACTTTTTTAGCCTAAAAACCATACTTATTATCAATAGCGGGGGGTGAAAATCTATATTTTTAACTCTTTTTTTAATGTTATATGTGTTAGAGAGATTGTTCAACTTTCATATTTAAGAAAGCTTTTTTGAGCTTTCTCATCACAATCATTTTATTGTGACATAAACCAACTATGAAATCAGATAAATTTTAAAATCCAAAATATTTAGAAATAAGATTGGTGTGTTAGATAATTGATTAATCTTTTAGTTCAAGTAATCTGATTCATTCTTTCTAACCAATATGTTTGATGACTTGATATGAAAAGCTCAGGTAGTTGAAAGGTAGTAGCAAGTAGGAGTGTTCACGGTTTGGTTCGGTTCGGTTTAGACTTAAAAAACCAACTGAATCGAATTACAGTAATTTTGTATAATATTAACCGAATCGAACCGAAAACCGGTTAAAACCGAACCGGTCTGATTAAATCCGGTTTTTTTGGTAAAAAACCAGGAAACCTAATCCCATTTGTTTTGGATTTTTTTAATGCTTACATTAAATTGAGCTTTTACAGCTTTGAATTCACAGATTGTTGCCATAACTTGATGTAATGAAGAAGCCCATATATGATGAAAAATGCCTTGCCAACTTGAGAATTACAAAACTATTACAGATTAGCAACACAGTTGTAGGTTTCAAGAATATCATTAGAAGCACTTAATAGGGAGTCTTGCTCATAAATGGACATTTTTTTCAAACCTGGGTATAAGATCCATCCCAACTGCCTTCCAGTTAAGCATTACATCGTGCATAAATTGCCAGCCACTGAAGAATACCCCACCAAAAATAGATAAAACCGAAGAGAAATTGTAAATAAATAATTCTCACAACATCCATTACAGTAATTGCAACATGAGCATACTATGGCAAATCAACAACCTTGTAAATAAATATAGGAAATGAATACATAATAGATTTATAGAAATCAGAAAAAAAGTAAAAAGGAACAAAAAAATTAAGAGATAAAGATTGAAGAAAGGGGGGCTCCAGAGCTGCTATTTGGTTGTTAATCCATGAGCTTAGTTGCCTATGCTTAAAGAAAAGAACAAAAAGATGGAGAGATGAGAGATATGGATGGTTCGTTCACCAAATCTACTTTGGGGGAGGAGGGGGGTTGTGCTTAAAGCCTTAAAAAAAGGTTGAGAGAGATGAAAGATGAAGATGTTGGGTAGGGAGGGGGGGCTGTGAGAAAGGTTGTGAGATGAAGATGAAGATGGGGGCTTGTGAGAACGGTTGAGAAATGTGAGAAAGGTTGAGGATGAAGATGAAGATGGGGGCTTGTGAGAACGGTTGAGAAATGTGAGAAAGGTTGAGAGATGAAGATGGGGAGCTGTGTTGAGATGAAGATTGTGAAACATGGGTGGCGGCTAGGGTTTACAAAGTATCTGGCGGAAAGTAAACTGGAGAGAAGAGAGGGATGTGGCACAACTTTTTCTATTTATACTAGCCTAGCCTAGAGACCCTTTTTTTGAACCGGTCCGATTCGGTTCGGTTAACCCGGTTTCTGCACTACAAAACCGAAAACCGAACCGAACCGGGGTTTTTTCTACATAATCTAATCGGTTTTATTTTTCGGTTCGGTTTTTTCGGTTAATTTTTTGTCGGTTTTATCGGTTTACTCAGTTTATCGATTTTTTTGAACACTCCTAGTAGTAGGTGATGTCTGGTTAAGCAAGGTGACCAGTAGATGGTACCTGTAAAAAGTTCCATTTGATGAATGCAGAGACTTTCCAGTGCTTAAATTAGTAACTTTGTAGAGAGATAGAGAATGCAATGATATTTTAGAGAGATAGACACTAAAATATATATGCTAAAAGTGTTAAGAATGAAGAGATCATAAACCTGAAATTTGAAGGATTCATGAATTTTATCATTTTGTGGAGAATAAAGGCTAAAATATAATTTAACTCTTGTGATATTTTGAGTCGTATTCCACTCAAGATAATACGATTGGATTGATATAAAATACTGAGGGACCCGCATGACGTCTTGGAAGAAATTATCATTGGAGTGCTAGGTTTAAATAAGGTTTTGGAGCCCATTAAAGATGAAAAATGAATCCATGTGCACTGCCTTAACCCAAGTATGTTGGGCTCGAGCATGGTAGCTCGGATCCACAAGGGTGCTGGAGTGCATGCCTAGCACTAGAGGTGCTGGGCAACATGCCCGCCGCTAACTGAGCAGCGCCCCGACAAGGCTGGATGTGCCAGTCTCAGCACCAAGAGTGTTGTGCAACATGTTGAGCTCAAACGTGGTAGTCCAATATTTTTAGGCTTTTTAGAAAGTGTTTTTATACTCATTAAATTTGAATCCATCAAAATCCATACAACACATCCATCAAAATCCATACAACACTGAGAATGATTTTTTTTAAAGCCTATTTAATAACTCCTTTAAGCTTTTTGTTTATTAAAACACAAAGTATATACATGTTATTGAAATAATATTTTATTACATGAGCCATGTAATGACACATAGAAATGTTTCTTCTTGTATAAAATGCACTTTCAATTGCAATCTTAAGCAAACTTTTATTTTTCCCTTTAAGCATTATAATAATATCTTTGTAAATAAAATATTTTCTTAATTGTTGCTCTCTCCCTTCTATAGGCACAAAACAACCTTTAAACCGACTAGTACACCGAGTTAAAGTCGGCACATCAAAAAGAAAAACAAGTCTATATTATTATATGAAGATGCCCTTTCATATAGTAAAAGGGTAATTTTGGCTGATGTTAAATTTTAATGAGCAGATTTATATTGCTAGGTGACTGATTTAAACTTTTTTTTTTAAATATCTGATAGAGAGAGAGAGAGAGAGTAAGAGTATGTCCTCTTCTCAATTTCGCCTATAAATATCCAAACCAGCCGCGCTTGGCTCAAAATAAAAACGCACGCCTCGTCTTCTCGCCACCCCCTCTCTCTAGTCTCTAGTAATTCAGCCAGACCATCCACAACTCTCACCATTTCCCTGCAGAAATCCTCCTTTCCTGAGAGAGAAAGAAAGAGATATTTTTTAGAGAGAGAAA
>Ga0325414_1008581_pt1 | contig 10823 bp, 4 predicted proteins | sample PopdelMetagenome_8_FD_206183 | JGI IMG/M metagenome (GOLD analysis project Ga0325414, IMG submission 206183) | Populus deltoides microbial communities from Bellville, Georgia, United States - Leaf-PdKOR-R3 | ecosystem: Host-associated > Plants > Phyllosphere > Phylloplane/Leaf | place: USA...
ATTAAAAATTGACATCATATGAGAGAGTTTCTATGTTATATTAAACAAAAGATATTGTGGATGATTGAAAGATCAGTTAAGATGAATTAAAGCACATTAATATTCTTGATTTCATTACCCATAATTACCATCAATATAACCCAAAATTAATAAAGAGTAATTTAATTATTGGCATCCTCATTATCCTATAAAGTTTTTGTGTTTTCATGAAATTGTTCAATGTCTTCTCTATTTATTTATAAGATTATAAAAAAAATAAAATTTGATTATTATTAATAATATCGTGCTTTGCTTTGTTTCGGATTCTTTTGTAAATTATTTTTTTTTTATATTTTAAAATTTTGATTTCATAATAAAGCTTCCTAATCTTACTTTCCCATGTTACTGAACATTTCTATACGAAACACTTTAAACATTTATATTTAAATTGCAAAGAAATGATTTTTTAACTGAAAATGATCAATTTGAAATTAAGAGGCAAGCTTATGCTTAATCTGTAATTTGTTCATGAGGTTCATGTATTGAAATATTCCACAATAAAAAAAAATTCGAGCGAGTAATTGACCTCTTTTTTTCACAATTACCATGAGACGAAAATGTAAAGCAACATTGAGAAATTAATTATTAATTATCATTCAAGAATTAAGTATCTGATTTACAATTCAGAGTAAGGTAAGGTTATTGTAGAGAATCCTTGCAGAAAAACACAGGAACGCATATGAGGATAGCTCTCAGCGATCACAACCCTAAGGGAGACAAAATTGTCAACAAATAACTTATCAATCCATTTAGATAGGAACATGTCAACTAACTGATAAAGGGATGATTAATATACTTCAAAATAGCACAGAAATATCTATCATGGCACAAGGCCTCGAAGCAGCAAATTAGTAGTCGAAATTATGGCACGAAAACTAGAGAAATAATTATTACAACACAATTAATATATATACCTTCACTTCTTCTAATTCATGGTGCAGGGTTTCAAGCTCGAATTATGTGTCTATATATAGGGAGTTACAGAAGAAAGAACTCATTAAACATGTATAAATCAATCAAGATTCAGGTTCCCATAAATTACTTGCTCTGCTGCTACCACCACTACTACATCATCCATGGATGACAGAAAGAAAACAAAGCCCGTACATAAGAAATATCATTTGCAGATTGTACCTAACTGAAAATTAATACAGCTGAAACATTGAAAGTCCTAAATGAGGGATGAAAGCAAAATGTAGCTGCCTCCTCCTTTTGCTTATTCTGAACTCATCAGGCACTGCCTAATATATATATATGAACCAGACGTCTGACCAATATTGTTATAATTGGAAAATTGGAAGATTATCAAACCCAAGATTATGCTCGTCATGATGATAGAACTGAAGCTTGGATAATATATATCTTCGATAATTAAGAGATTCCCACACCGAGAAAGTCTATAAAGGCAACATCCTGGTTCTTTAATTGACCTCCATGATCTTTTTCTTCTTGCTGAGAAGCCACTGGCAATTTCCACAATGCAGCTGGCTCATGATGATTGCTATTGAGTCTCACTAACTGGCTTTCGATAATCTTTTCTTTATTGCTTCCATAACCATCACCATAACTTGTCAATGCAAAAGGATTATTAGGATCAACTTTCTTAGCATTAGGGATCTGCTGTCCAACAACATTCTGGTAGTTGTTACCACCATAAATGGTAGAACTAGGATGGTAAGTACAGTGAAGAGATTCATTCAAAGCAAGTGGTCCCTCTTTAGGATGTAATGAAGAATTAGAACTTGAGTATTGAATATAATCCTTTCTTTTTGCATCAAAGACGTCAAAACTTAATGAGTCATTTGTGATGGTTGAAGCACTAACGTTAGTCCAAGAGGGTGATGAGTTTGAAGAGGACATGGGTATGTTAGTACCCTTTCTTTCAATAATATTATTCTGAAACCCTAATTTAGAACCATAATCAAGTGACACTTGAGGCCTAAAGAACCCAAAATTGCTACCAGGAGGAGTACTGCTATTTCTGTTGGACCGAAGATGATGATCAGTAGAATATTGGACTTGGAAATTATTTCTCTTACCATGGAAAGTCAAGCAGCGTTCCCGCTTCCTTCTTGCCATAACAACATGGTAATGATTCTTGACAGCGTTGTCAGTTCTACCAGGAAAGAGCCTAGATATCGAAGCCCATCTGTTTCCATGAATCTGATGAGCTTTTAGGAGCCTTTCTTCCTCATCTTCTGTAAAAGGCCTTTTGTTGATATTTGGATCAAGTTGGTTGTACCATCTCAATCTACAACTTTTCCCTACAAATCAAGATAAAGAAAAAGAAGCACATATGAAAATCCCATTTCTTAGAACTTGAGCAATGATGAGAGAAAGAAAAGGAGAGGTGAATTCTTTAGCTCTATCTTACCTGATCTTCCTTGAAGATGTTCCGCGATGAAATTCCAATTCTGAGGACCATATTGATCGACAAGTTGCCGAAGTTTCTCATCTTCAGCTGGTCTCCAGTGCCCTCTATGACAACTAGTCTTCCCATCATCACTGCTTGAGCTACCTTTAAGATCTTCCATCACATGAAAGCTTCACCAAACTCACCTAAATATCCCAACACAGCAACAAACTGTAAATTTATGGCACTAATCGGCACACGAGGAAGATCTTGAACAGAAGTTTGAGGAATATAAGAAGTTGAATAGGAAGAAAGAGATATAGAACAGGAGGGAATTGGGTTTAGGGTTACAGATGAGAGGTCACTTTTCTTATATACACAAGATAGGATATGTATAAATACATGTACATGTATAAGCACTGATTTTTTTTTTTACCTAAATATCAATGTGTATTAAATGTTACCATTAGCCTAATCAAATTATTTATCCTTGTAATTCACTTCTTGACAGCTCAGTACGTACTCTCCCACAGAGACACAACAAACACGAACACTCAAGTGCCCATTTCTGGGCAACATAAATGAAATTATTCCATTAGATGAGCATACGCATTGATTACATGTGTAGCAAAGTTAGAAATTATTTTGTTGCATGCAGTTTATTATTGGTTATTTAAGAGGAAATTAATGTTAAATTTCTGTAAGAGGGGAGGGGAGTTGGTGAATAATTTGATGTCAAAATAGATAGCCACAAGGTTTTCGCTTTTATTTAAATGGTAAGCTACCAAGGTCGTCATCTTCTTCTTCTTCTTCTTCTTCAGGCTTGCTTTTATATATATATATATATATATATATATATATATATATATTCCATATTAGTGTTTTAGATTTTTTAAAATAATTTTGGGAATTCTTGAATTTATGTGTAGCAAAGTTAGAAATTTATAGTTTTACTTTCAGTCAAGTTTAAAAATAAAGAGTCTGTTAAAATATTTCATTGTTGTATGGCTTCCTGGAGGGTAAAAATAACTTACTTGGGATGTCAAGTATTTTCAAACCTCAACGTTTCTCTTATTTTATTTATTTTCTTTTTTATATTCAAGAATACCATTGATTTAGCTTTCACGTATTAATACTCTGTTCATCTCTTTGAGTTTAATAAAAAACAAACTATAATTAATTTTATATTTTTTTAGCGTAAGAAAGAAAAGAAAGAAGAAAGGAGGAGTGAATCATCGATAACAACTTATTTATAAATAATGATATGTCAATTTTTTGATAAAATTGCTAATTTGTTTTAAATTTTTTACTTTGGCAGTAATTCTATCAGAAATTACTGATGAAACGCAATCCACTGTTATTTTCATCAGAATTTGTCAACAAATATTTCCATTGGCAATTAGTAATAAAACATTATTTGTCAGTATATATTTTCATTACTATTTATTAATTTTCTAGCAGTTCAATTCATGAAAGTTTTACTTTTTATTACTTAACCTCATGTTTAACCTTTGCTGACTATGGCGGAGGCAGCCCTTACAGATATATAGCTGCTGAAATTAAGAACTGAATTCCACCAAAAGATTGATTGCATAAAGGATAAGAAGGAAAGACTGAATAGCTTATACGAACCAAACACAACATGGATTCTTACATTTAAAGCACATGTGGGAAAATCAAGTAGAAAAGTTTATATTTTTCATATGGCTGCTATATTAGAAGGAGGACTGCAACAGCCCAAAGCTACGATTACAAGGGAAGGGAAACGCCAGCCATTGTTGACAAAACTACAAGTACTGTAGAGCTGGAGAATTGTCAGAGGAGAATAATAAGCTTCAATTTATTTACTTTTAACCGAAGATGAAAGCTTTAATTTGATACACAATATTTCATCTGTCTTGTATATTTCTTAGTTTCTGATTCTGTCAAGAAATAAACTTAAGTACTCTCTCAGTTTCTCCAGTATAGGATATATGTTTTTATTATATTTGATCTTCGATATGCAGTCATTCTGTGACCAAACTCATGATTTTATCTCTGAAACACTCATTAATTATTTGATCATGCTCTTTTCAATATCTACTCCCTTTTTTTTCCCTTTCAATGCAAAGGAGATCCCATCAGAGCTCAGTACTGTATATACCTCCCAATATCTCTCTTCATCTCGTTTAATTAATCTTCATGTTTCCAGCTAGGGTTCAATTTGTCATCTCCCCTTGCAAGGTATATGTAGTGGACTAAATATAGAAAGTACTCTTCGACATTTTCTTCGTACCTTTTAAAACATTTATTTGTTAAGTTTTTCTTTTCTTTCCCTGTTGAATTCATATTCATTCAAACTTTATGCCAAGGAACTTAGAGCTTAATACATATCCCTCATATAGAGTCTTGGGGTCGAATTTTATAATTTTTTTTATATCCATTAACAATAAAAATAATAATATCAATCAATCCTACAAAAAAAAAAAAGATTAATAGTTCAACAAGTATATATATTATTTGCGCAAGTGAGTTACTAGTTTAACTGACAATAATCGAGTGGAAAGAAATCAATTACAGAGATAAGATATTTTTGATTTGAATCTTACCACTTATATTTTTTAATTTATCCGTGGATAGGGTGTTTAGGAAATTTATCTATTATATAAAGAAAAGAAAAGAAAAGAAAAAGTATATAGTATATGCTTATATGTGGCAAATATTAATGATAAAGAGGTAAGAGGAGGGGAAGAGTGCAAGGTAGCATGTCTTACGTTTTGCTCACATCCATGTAGATGAAAGGTCAAAAGGAGAAAACAAGTCCATGTTTATTAAAATGTTGTTGGTGCAAGCAAAAAAGATGGATAAAGTGATTTCTTAACTGACTGGGATTTTATACCCCATGAAATTGATCTCTTCTCCTCTTAACTAAATTCTCTTCCTCTTCCTCTTCCTCTCTCTCTCTCTCTCGCTTCTCGGTTTTATTATCATTACAGTCACCATATTGCCATTAATTTGTCCACATCGCATTACCTAGATATTCTTCTTAAGAATTTATTAAGTGCTCATCCAGGGCTGCCTAGCTAGCTTGCTAGGTAGCTGTTTTCTCTTACTTTTTCTCTAGTCTAAAAATATTATTGAATTATTGGTCAATCTTGCTCTGTATGGTGAGATTTGGGTGATTCATGAAAACCCTGTTGAACCTAATCTTGAAATTATAAGTTAACTCTTTGCTTGCTTAATTCTTGCTCCTGTGTACCTTTACATTTCATATGCCTTCACTGAAAGCTGCTCCACGGTTCTTTCAGTTTTCTTCGCGTCTCTTTTCATAAACTGAGATATAAAATATAAATCCTTAACGTGAAATAATATCCACTATGCTATTTTAATTCCTCACAATTATGGAAAGGTCATCTGACTGAGACCTTCTTGTTGTTTCTCTCAGGTTATAAATAAGGGAAGTCTTCACATATTATATATATATATATAGCCTTAGTGGATTACTAATTAATTGATGCCGGATCTTCACATATATATATCAAGTGGACGACCTTGATAATTTGATATATTCTTCATCCTCTCCATTTTACTATAATAAGCAGCCCTTTCAAGGCCCCATGTACACAAACATGCATGCATTCTTGAACAGTTTCTAACCTACAGGAGTTTTTATTTGAATGAGTAAGAGTTGATGAGGAATCATCATCTGCAGAACTATTTCTCTCTTTCAACTCCATCATGATTAAACAATTCGAATCAGATTGCACTGTGTAGCACTATTTTCTGGATTCCAAAAATAAGATTCATTGGCGAACACCTCCTAAAAAGGCTGGTAAGTGCATCTACGTACGTACAAGCGATCTTTGGTTAGTTTAAAACTTCTACTTGAACGTGTGGATTGTCATGATTAAACCTGGTTGAAAAGGGATTTATTTTCACTGTACAAAAGACTGGCGCATGATCAGGATGTATACCTAGCTAGAGTATTAAAGCTAGGATAGCATGATTTGTACCCTAAAGTTGGGGGTTGAAGAAACATGAAATTAAATCTCAACAAGTTTAATGAGGCAAGCACGATATTGATTGGTAACTTGTATACCAAAAAATTGACAAGAAATATAGTATTGTATAGTCTAGCAAGTAATCATGTATATTAATCAATTATAAATTGGTTGAAATATCAAATGGGAGTATGCATGCGTTTACACACAAAATTAGGAAGTAGCAGATGAGGTAATTGATCCATGTTTATGAAAAAAAATCCATTCCGATTAATATGATGATCTGAGAAAGCCACAGGGCATCACAATCTAGCTATAGGGCACGTTCCTCTCGGTATTAAAAGCAAAACTTTATGCCTTGATTACTTGAAAAGGAAGCTTTTTCTCAGTGAAATGCTTACCAGCTATACAAAATATATATTGAAATTGTTGATTGTATCTGAATTAGTAACAGAATGATCTTTCATTAATTTATTCACTCTATCTGAATCCCTTGTACAAGTCTCGCTTCCTCCACAAGTCATCGGATGACACCATACAAGAAACCATGGAAATTCCATGTCTAAATTTATATATGAAGCTCAAGCTGTTACACATAAAAGACTTTTCTTTTTCTTTTTCTGTAGTGTTCCAAATACACTGTCCTTGGACATCATTAATTTGATTTTTAGATAGCTACATGCACAGTGGGTTCTTACCTTCAAAATGCTAGCTTTCATGCACCTGCATATATATATCTTTCGGTGTCACAATGGACCATGGTTGTGTTTTCTCTTAGTAGTTGACTGCTTAATTGCAATGAAACGGTCTAGGGTTGATAACAAAAAATTGTTCCATCCATCTCTCGATTAAATTAAAAAAAATGGTTTGTAATTTGATTCTGTGTTTTGATGTCTTCATTTCTTGGCATTATATTTTGTGTTTAATACTGTATTATATATTAATTAAGTGTAAACCAAAAAGAGAAGCATAAATTGAAGCACACCTAGTGGTGCAATTGAAGTTGCACAAATTAAAGGTTCTAAGCTTTTAAGTGAAAATTTATATTGTCAGATGATGATGTAATTTAAGTAGATTATATGAATAATTTAACAAATATTTTTATGGACAAGCAAGATATGTTTAGGCTACTTGATCATGCTAAATTAACTAAGTTATCAGTTTAAAACTTAAATAACAGAAGATCCGACTGTTAAATAGATGTTAAATTTTTCCAAATAATTCTACAATCGTTTTCTATGAGAGGCCACCATGTCACTTATCAAATCATTGGATCCTCTACTCATATGTTGTTGTTTGAGTTAATTTTATTATTTTTCTAGAATTTTTCGGATTAATTTATTATTTTTATTTCGGATTTTATTTTAATTTTCTTAATATTTTTGAATTTTAGGTTGTTTTCTAGTAGAGTTAGGTTTTTCTAGTCTATTTAAAGGTCTTGTAAACTCTTCACGAGGTAGCCACTATGTATTTAAATTTCAAAAAATAAAATTATGAATTTCGAGTTTATATTTATAGTTTTTTTCGCTCATTAAAATTCTTGTATTTTCTAAGTTATTAATGTCCAATTAGACCTAGCTAGGTCCATTTTAATATGAAGAATTCACAAATATGCAAGATCATTACTATTTCAATTACTAAAAAATGGCTTCTGATTTGAAATTAATTTTAATCTCCTAATGATAAATTAACAGGGAATTACGAGCTTAAACAAGTGGGATTGTAACAAACATTCTCCTTAAATATTAATGGGACCCAATATCTCTTTTAAACCAGGAAAATGAGAGAGTTGTGCATAATTAAGTGCATAATTAAACTCTCAATTCTGCCTTCTCTCGATGAAGCAAGGCATTGAAGCAACAAACAAATCCCATCTGCCTATTAATTGGTCTTCCTGTCGTGAAAATCATAAGGTACCTTAGCCTACCACACTGAAAAAATGGCCAATCAAGCAACACAGCTTCCCATTTCTCTTACTGTTCTTCAACATTTCAAGCTAACCCATCTTTTCCCAACCACACTGCTTGTGACATTCACAAGCACTACAACGCACCTCAGAAAAAACATTAATTTTGACCTAAATATTGATGAACCATCACTGCTTACCCTCCTACAAAATCCTATTATTACAATTTGTGGTCCCTTTCTCAAGCTTCCATGCAAACCAATCTCTTTCCTAGGATTCTTCTATCCATCTTGCAGGATGCAATTTGTTACATGGAATTCCGGCCTCAATAGAATATATATATATATATATTCTACTTGGCTTTATTCAAACATATATAATTTTCTCCAAGTGATGTCAACCAAAGGTCATACCTTCTTACGGCCCCATAAAACTATGTAGAGTTTTTTTAGAATTTGGAGGCGGTCTTCCATGTTTAGGTTACACATAATGGCAATTCCCTCCCTTCTTTTTCCTCTCAAATCCCTCCATTAGGGTATTCTCGACCAGTTTTTGCATATCAAGACTAAAATCCCTCTTTAATTGAGTTTTAGATAAGTTTTAGATTCAATGTCAAATCACTTTCCCCAGAATTAATTTTTTTGTTAAATTAATATTCACGTTTGGGTTAAGACCTAAAATTCATAATTGTTTTTCAAAGCAAAAGAATCGCAAGTTTCAAATGGAATGGTCTTAGCCAGTCACCTTTTTGGACTTTTAAGTTCATAAATTTGGTTTGTTTCAACCGAAAGCCAATTTTGCAGGGAACCCAGGAGATAAATTAGCTAGATTTTCAAAGTTAACTCTACAATCGGTCTTAATATATATATATATATTCTTCATGAGAAGGTGTCAAGCATTGACAATATTGGAAATAAAATATTTTGCATAGATACTTGAAAACATTGCTGATCACCAACAGAATGTGGAAAAAAATATGGCAAATTTGTAGAGAAAAACTTAATCAAGTACAGGATGTTAGTAATATATATCTGGATGAATTAACCATCATCCCTATGAACCCATCGGAATCCGGTGATGTTTCATCCTGATGTTGCTTGAAATCCTCAGTTGTCCCACACCACCACAAGTACCGTATATGCTATGATTAGAAAACTGATAGCTTCATGAAAAACCCTAACTTTATGAAGTGGGATCCAACATAAGATAATGATTAAAAAAAAAAAAAAACTAACACAGGGAAGATAGGTTTGATGTCAATTTCTCTGAGTCTCTACATGCTTTCTAGCTAAAACTAACCCTATTTAATCCCTGCTAAAATACTACGTAAGATAGCGACCCCAAAGTACAGTAGGTGGGTCTTCTGGGGCTGTCTCTTTCAATTTGTTTATTCACATTTGGTAACAAATTAACTTGCACAATTGTTTCATTGTACCTCAAGTCATTAAGACACATACTTCGGCTCTAAATAGAAAATGACAGCAGAGCTACTCTTACTTTTTCTCACTTCTTTATAACTCATGTCCACAATTAGTTATTCCCGTTGTAAAAACTCTTGTTTCCAAGTCCAAGAAGTTAACTTAACAGTAACCTTTCATCATTCGTTTTGAAATAAAATGCATTTTCAATCCAGCTTAGAAAACCAGTAAAGTTGAAGGGCTAAAATGCAATTGCATTCCTTCAAATTTTTTTTTGAATTAATATGGGTGTTCGGTACGCACATCGACTAATTCAAGGGCCCTAAAGTTATGATCATATAAACCTTCAGTAACCCTGAGATTTGTGAAACTCGAACTATTAATTTCTAAAAAATAACCTCAAAACTTGACCAATTAAACTACATTCCTCAATTTACATCCGTTTAATTTTCATAGCACAGAACATGCTATTTTAAATATGAGACTTGATCGGGCTGTAACAAGAATATTAGACAAGATATCCCAAGGATGAGGTGGCCTCCGTACTCCTGCTTCTACATTGAAGAATAAGTCACAAGGAATCGTGAGAATTCATATGTTCATTGCTTATGGGGTTTGTGTTTTGATGCTTAAAAACGTTGGTGGCTGCTGGTAGTGCTGCTCCCGTCTTCAAGGTTTTGCCAGAATCTGGTGACGGGGATTAGGTGGCTAGCTAGCTAACTCCCCTTCCCTTTTCTTGCAAACTGATAAGTAGAATACATCCCAAATGGGGAGTCTGAATTTATGAATCCCAACTCTGACGGGAAGACATGCAAGCTTAGTGTTTAACAACATAGAAGAACACCTATGAAAGTCGTTCACCATATCAACGGGAGGTTTCGTCTTTTATGAACACTAGTTCCCCATCCATTTGTTATCGTTAGGATGACAATTACATCAATGCTTGATGATGGATCATCCAAACCGACCCAAATAAATTAAATATTCTATAAATAGTTATTGTTTAGATCAAATTTGGATAATAAAACCCCAAAAAACCACCAAAGTTATAAATAATAAATATTATTCTATCCTACCCGAAACTTGATATATGTATATGGATACATCCATGATCCATATCACAGGTT
>Ga0325414_1008583_pt1 | contig 10822 bp, 10 predicted proteins | sample PopdelMetagenome_8_FD_206183 | JGI IMG/M metagenome (GOLD analysis project Ga0325414, IMG submission 206183) | Populus deltoides microbial communities from Bellville, Georgia, United States - Leaf-PdKOR-R3 | ecosystem: Host-associated > Plants > Phyllosphere > Phylloplane/Leaf | place: USA...
GGTCCAAAGATAAAATTCTTAATGATAGATGATTGTATTCACCTATTTTCACAATAATAGCTTTTTCCACAACAGGATTAACTGCATTTTATCTTTTTCAGGTTTATTTACTTACTTTTGAAGGGCAGTTAAATATTTATTTTTAAAATTATAGTGGTAAAAAAAATAGTGCATTCTATTCAATATCTTTAAGGTGTAAACAAGGATTAAAAATGTTAAAAAAAATAATGTTTATTACCTTTATTAACAATAAATAATAAAAATAATAATGAAAAAGCTTCTTCTTTTTTTGGAAGAAAATATATCAAACTGGTGGTACTGTAAGAAAGATGATGTGTCCTTTTATTACTATTAATCATTTTGGCATTGAAAGAATTTTTTCCTATCCCCACGAATCGGACAATACTATATTATTTCTAATGCTTGTTTTGATACTATTTACCTTGTTTATTGGAGCTATAGGAATGCCTTTCAATCAATTCAATCAAGAAGAAAGGAATTGGATATATTATCCAAACTGTTAATTTTGTCTCCAAACTGTTAATTCTGTCTTTAAGTCTTTTATATCAAAATCAAAATAAGTCTGTAGATTGGTATGAATTGGTAACAAATTCAGCTTTTTCAGTCAGTATAGCTTCTTTTAGGATATTTATAGAGTCTTCTTTATATAAGCCAATTTATTCATTCTTATAAAATTTGAAATTCTTTAATTTGGTTGCTAAAAAGGCCCCACGAGAATTCTTTAGGACAAAATAATAAATGTGATATATGATTGATCCTATAATCATGGTTACATAGATGTTTTTTATACAATATCTTTAATAAAAGGCATAAAAAAATTAACATAATTAACTTATTTTTTTTATAGACGAGTAATTGATGGAATTACCAATGGAGTTGGCTTTACGAGTTTCTTTATAGGAGAAGGCATAAAATATATAGGAGGTGGTCGCATCTCTTTTTATCTCTTTTTATATATATATATATATATATATATATATATATATATATATATATATAGAGAGAGAGAGAGAGAGAGAGAGAGAGAAGAGGGGGGGACTAAAGTGAAGTAGCAAAAGCGGATAAATAGAGGGACTAAAGTGAGTTATAAACCTTTTAACCTATCATTTGATCTAGACATCCCTATATATATTTCAAAATTTTATATGAAAAGCAGCAAGCACACATAAAAAAAAAAAAGGAAATAAAAGAGAAAGGAGACACACATTCTAAAAAAGAAGGCATGGATCTTAGAAAAAAAAATGAAAAGGAAAAGGAAAAAAGAGATCAAAGAGAAAGAGATAAGAAGAAGAAGATGAATAGGAATAGGAAAAGAAAAGGGGGGAAACAACCCTGCCCTTTCTCTTTATCTTAATAGCTAACCTCTCTTTTTTTCCCATACCAATTACAGAATATCTGGCTAACCATCAACACACAACCATACACAAGCACCCAAAACTTCCATCATTGACCACCACATCCTCCAACTAAAACAATGTACAAAACCAAAAACATTATCACATCAAACTTATTTATCATTTTCTCCTTAACCAATTGCCACCATTACTAATCATCAACTATTCAACCTTGCCATTTCCATTGCCTAAACCTTTATATTGTCAAAATAACAAACATAGCCCAAAACATCCCTAAATCATTGTCCTCTCTCTAATCAGACTAACTCAACCCTCAAACCCTCCTCGAACTAACCTCCACCTAAACCACACCACCAAACAAATCTGAACCATACCACCAACGCTAGTAGTAAAAACCTAGAAAAATAATTGGTCTGTTTCTCCAACACTGTGGGGATTCAGAGGGGGAGTGTGTATCTTTGATGAGTAATTGGTTTGCTTCTGCAGGTCCCTTTCTGGCCCATGCATACGATTTCTTCAGGCCGGTTGGTTCCATGGTCTCATGGAATCCAGTTGTCTGGGAGCAGTGGTCATTGCCCAAACACAACTTTATACTTTGGTTAGCTGTTCTGGGTAGACTTCGAACCCGTGACAGGTTACAGTTCCTCCCTATCGACCCCACTTGTGCTTTTTGTCGGTGTGAGGAAGAGACCCATGCTCATTTATTCTTCTCTTGTAACTGGACGGGGTGCTTGTGGGCAAAGATTAAATCATGGCTTAGAATTGGCAGGAGGATGTTGTCCCTAAACAGTGCACTTCGGGGGTTGAACTCTAAGAGATCCAATGTAGAGTTTCGGATGCGGCGTGTTTCCTTGGCCATCACTGTGTATCTTATCTGGGAAGAAAGAAATAAGAGGGTCTTCGATGCAACGTCCAGAGGAGTTGATATTGTTTTCAGGAGATTCCAAATCTTGTTTTATATTGTGTTTCATTTTCATGAGAAAGATCACCTTCAACTGGCTGTTGGGTGATCTTTTAGATGGTTGGTTGCAGTCCTTGGTTAACTGGAGATTGCATTCTGTTGTTGTCGTTAGCAATTGGTTGTCCGGTTTCTCTGCCTAGTCCACGCCCAGTTATTCATGGCCAGTCACTGCATACTATGGCTTGGCTTTGCATGGTGCAGGTTTGGGTGTGCTTGGTGTAATGATGCCATGCATGCAAATTCTCTTGATGAAGTTTGGTGTTGGGCCCGCCACTTTGGCTTTGCATTCTCTCTGGTTTTGGTGCTAATAGTTTATCCTGAGATTCTTCATTGCATGCCTGCATGGCTCATGCATTTTGGAATCATGGTTCACTGTTTTATGCTGGGCCCCCCTTTTTTCTTCTTTGGGGGACACGTGTGCTTCAGTTTAAGGCTTCGAGGCTTTGTATTGGGGCTGCTAATTTTATGGGAAGAGCAGTTGTCCTCTATTATTTGTCTGTTTAAGCTTTATTCATCTTGGCTGCTTTTGGGGTTGTCCTCCTCTCGGCATGGTGGAAGTCAGGCGTCTTTATTTGATAGGCTGATGTTATCCCTTCATGGCTGTGCTGTGTCTGCATGGCTCCTTGGTTTTGTGCAGATAAGCTGCTGAATCTAGGCTGCTCCCTCTGTCCTTTTTGGCTGGATGAGCTGTCTTCGGCTTTTCTCTATGTCTTGGCTTGGCTGGCTGGCTGCCTTTGCTGACTTTGGTCTGCCATCATTTTAGCTGCTCTCTGAGCCGATTGGCTGTGTTGCTCACTTGTTACTGTTTCTTTTGCTTTCCTTTGGGTATAATTCCGGGTTTGTTCCCTTTAGTTATAATCAAAGGTTTGGTCTTACTAGTTTCGGTTTTTTTTTCTGGTGCTTGTTGGGAGCCTGTTCCCACAGGCTTGTTCTGTAAAGTTGTTTTTCTAGCTAGCAGGTTTTTTCCAGCTAGTCTGAACTTTTTGATCTATATACTTCTAACATTTGATCAAAAAAAAAACCTAGAAAAATAAAAATATGCACTAACATGTCTTAAATTGCAATTTTAACAGAAACCCAAAACCCTCTTTATTAGCTTAAGACTAGAACTACCGATTGTAGTAATAGTAGGAAGGAGCTTGAAAGTCCTATTTATGCCTCTTTTTTTAAGTCTAACATTGGACATGAAGTACACATGTCACCATCTCAAGCATGTGTCGATGTAGTGATGCATGATTCTCTTGCGTCATTATTATCACAGCATATTCTAGTAACTTCCAAGGTTAATCTTGGGCCTTGATTTAATTTATGATGTCTTTAAGTGCTTTGAACTATATTGTTCGCATATTGACTGAAGTGTTAGGGTTAAAGTCATTGCATGACACCTCTAAAGGTATGATATTGTTGGATAGAAAAATATTGACGAGATATAAGGTTGATGATTAGTACCCCCACGAAGGGTTAGGATAATAGGAATTTACAAATTGATGTGATGGTTTATTTGAGACATAGAAACTTGTTCTCATTGTTTTTTACATGAAAACAATGCTTTTATGTGTGTTTTTTTTCTAAAAAATAATTCATGTATAGGTAGTATAATAAAATAAATCTCGGAAGGTGGTGATTGATGATGACAATTGGATGCATCAATTTGTGATTTATTTGTTTAATTTCTCATGTTTGCATCATCAAGTCTTGAGGCCACCATATTTCCTAAGACAAGATATATTTTTTTTATGTTGTGCATTATTCATCTTTTTATCCAAAAATCAATTGGATAGTATGACTTATGATCAAGTCTTATATCTCAAATGTTGCATGAAAGATAATAAAATTAATTAATGTGTGTCACTATTTTAACCGTTTTTTTTAATTTCTATTATTAAATTTGTGAATCTAGACTCTTAAGGGTTCAAGGGTACCCTGTTAATTATTTTTTCAATCTTCCAATATATTGCGTCTTTAGTAGCGGCGTCACCTGTATGGTGACAAAATATGTTTTCTAAAAATAATTAAAAAAATATAAATATTATTTGGATGTTTACAATATTATTCATTTTACATTTGAAATATGAATATGTGTTCATGATCTTTTGTTTATTTTTTTTTTTTGGATTTTGTTCACACCTTCCCTTGAGTGAATTTGGGTTTGGTTGATGTATCTCATATAAGTCATCGAGAGTAAATGGTGGCTTTTAAGCTCATTTTGATCGTGATAAAATGAAACGAGCTTAAGTTCAATTAATCATTCATCATCTTTTCAGGTTTAAAGCCTAGTTTTTATAAAAGTGAAGATTGGTTATTCTTCACTCCAAGGTCTCAAATCACTTTTTTTTTAAGTTTAATTTAAGTTTTTACCCACAATAATCAACACATGCTATTTTAAGCAACTATAATATACAGCACAACTAACACCTTTTATCTTTAAAAACAAATACAAAACAACTTATCTTAGATATGATACTTTAAGGTGATTTTAATTTTTTTTTTTTGGTATAACTCATCCCTTACCTAAAATCTCTACAAGTCCAATTTGAAGTTTTCTAATTACTTTTAAAACTAAGGTTTTTTTTTAGATAAGTGTAATTTGTACAAAAAAAGAAAATTGTACAAAGATACGAAGGGCATATCTCAAGAAGTACAAAGACTCGTTACCCAGAGTCGATAGACCTTAGGCAACAGGTACAAAATAAACCAAAGAAAAGATAAAAAGGTCCAAGACCCAAATTGCCTAAACAACAATTAGGTATCCAATCAACCGGTTTCTAGAAACCCTAAAATCACTTAGTTATTAAACCTGGACCGGCCCGGCGGGTCGACCTGGTACTTGGTGGCTGGACCGGTCCGGGTAAAGAAAAAGACCGGCCAGTGTAAAAACCTGGGTAACCTGGCGGGTCGACCCGTGACCTAGGTGAACCCAGATGAGACCCGTTTTTGTTTTTTCAAATGTGGTTTTTCTCCTAGATCCATTTTTTCATATTTTTTTAGTTGGTTATTAATCTTTTTCAAAGTTCACTATATATATATATACTAGAAAAGTAACATAATATCTTTTCAATGTGAGATTTGAAAGATTTGAAACCCTTTAGTATATATACTATATGTCCACAAGAAAAAAGTTATTTTTTCAATGTGAAATTTAAAGCCCTTTAGTATATACTCTATGTTCACAAGAAAAAAGTTATGTTTTTTCAATATGGGATAAAAAACTTTTTGGTTTAAATACTTCAACTTCAAAGGATAACGTAGTATCTTTTCAATATGAGATTTGAAGGATTTAAAACTCTTTAGTGTGTGTATTCTATGTTTATAAGAAAAAAATTATTTTTTCAATGTGGGATTTGAAGCCCTTTAGAATATATACTCTATGTTCACAAAAAAAAATTATGTTTTTTCAATATGAGATAAAAAAATTTTTTGGTTTAAATACTTTAACTTAAAAGGATAACATAATATATTTTCAATGTGGAATAAATAAAATTTTAAAATATTCTTTTAAACTTTATTATTTACAACATGTATAGTCTATATTCACATGAATTGTTTCTCAACCTTTTCAAATGAAATATTAAAACTTCAAATATTTTTTAAATTTTTTTCAGATTGACCCGTGTAACTCGCGACCCGACCCCTTGGCTGAGTCAACCCCCAGGTCAGGTTTGATAACTATGCAAAATCAGTCGTCCAGTTACATAAGCAAAAACCTAGAAAAATAAAAAACCACAAACCAATCGGTTGTTTTCTAGAAAAGATCAGAACTGGTCGACCAATTTTGCAAAAGAGTATAATTGTGAACTAGAACTTGAAAGACACCAAGAGCGATGGACTCAAGATACTGGAAGGCGCCAAATGGACCTAAGGACAGCTATGATCTGATATCATAGTGCAAGCTCAATCAACCTGGATTGGATGAGCTTATAAATCTCCTTACTAACATCATGGTGAGGTTGATAAGTATGGTGGAAGACTCGGTTATTCCTTTCATACTAGATGAAGTAAATTGTGGCTGAGAGAATTAGCCGAGCAAGCACAAGAGTGAAATCCTTCTTTTTCTAAAAGTGCATATAAGCCCACTAAATCAAAGGTCGACATGCCATACCAAGTCAGTCCATAAGGGTCTTGCTCGTGGTAGCCTCCCAAACCGCAGCGAAAAAAAGGCACTGAAAGAACAAATAGTCGTATGTCTCAACATCCAACCCACAAAGGATACATGCCGAGGAGGTGATGATTTGATATGCATGGAGTTTGTACATGGTGTGAAGCCAACCAAAAAAAGCAAGCCATGGTATAAAAAAGTATCTCAAAATGTGATTTAAAAACCTAGAAAGGTGATGCATAGATTTTATGGGTTTGGAATCTCTAAAAACCTTCTAAGCAGAGTCAATAGTAAACCTTCTTGATAAATGACCCTTCCAGGCATAGTGATCTGGAACATCAATCCAAGGATGGAAATGAATTGAATCCTAAAAGGGTTAAAGATCGTGATGACCCATGGGAAATGCCTAAGCTCCATCTGAAATAATAGATAAGACCTTCGTATTTCAAGGAAACCATGTAAAAGATAACACTCTAAGAGGTAGAAGATCGCAAAATCATCCCCCATCTAGCAACTAGTAGTCCAACCAAAAAGATGTACTCATATCATTGCCAATGCAAGAAACAAACACCCTCTACACCAGTATTTACTAAGTAGAATCTTCCTCCAAAACCATAAAGTGGCTGAGGTAAGTTTAATATGCCAAATAGATCTCCCTCGAAGCAAATATCTATGAACCTATTATGCCCATACTGAGGAGTTGTTTGAAAAGAACCGTCATATATACTTTAGAGTAATTACTCTATTTCAAATCTTGACCATTTTAATCCTTAATCCCTCCTCCTCTTTCAGAAGGTAACAAACTGAGGCTCATGCAACCTTAGTTCATGAGTTGGTGAGATAGGAACCTTTCCAGAGAAAGGCATCTAAAATACTCTCAATCCATCTAATAATATAGCAAGCTAAGATAAACATAGTAGACCAATATACCTGAATGCAAAAAAGAACGGATTTGATTAGCTTAAGACAACCAGCATAAACAAGGAATGTTAATGTCCAAAGCTTGATCATGAAGATAATCTGCTCCACCAGAGGTATATAGTCATTATGAGTCAATATGGTTGTGATCAAAAGGACACTAAGATATTTAACCAATAAAGCTCTTAACCTGAGCCCCAAATGATCCTGAAAAGCAATTTTTAGGCCATCATCCACCCCTAATAAGTAGACAAAACTCTTATCCTGGTTAATGGATAATCCAGAAAGCCTAACAAAGGCATCCAAAGCTCTTCATAAAATTCCCACCAAGTCTATATCAGCATGATATAATACCATAAGGTCATCAGCAAAACAAATATAGGTGATATAGTTTTGTTTATATTTTCAGTTAAACCAAAACCTGAGGTCCTCAGTGGCCTTTCTAATAATTCCTTTTAAGCCTTCTATAGCTAGTATAAAAGATAGGGAAAAGTGCAATAATCAAAGAATTATTGGATTGTAATAGCCCAACTTTTAAAAAAAAAACAAATAGATGAAGCCATTTGGCCTAGGTGTCTTGTCATCCAGTATGGAGAACAAGGCTATCTTAATTTCCTCATCTGTAAAATCCATCTCTAAGATAGGGAACAAGGCATCAGAGATATTAGATGAATAAACCTAGAGACATCCATATCATGTGGGGATGTAGGGGCTGCTAGGAGGTTCCGAAAGTAACGAACTACCACCTGACCAAAACCTTACTGATCATGAACCTGAATCCCTGCCTCATCAGTCAACTCATAAATCATGTTCCTAACCTTCCTGTGGATTAGAGATCTATGAAAGAAATAAGTATTCCTGTTACCAAGCTAAAGCCACTAAATCCCAGACCACTGTTTATAAAAGGCCTCATCATCCTTGCATAACTAAAGGTATCTTCTAGCAAGATTCCTTTTAGCATTAAGAAGCTTCTTGGGAGATTTCATAAAGAAAAACCTAAGTATAGTCCATTGGGTCTTTGCTTTAGTCACCTTACTATATATGTGACTTACTGGTGATGCAAAGTCTTAAGCTTAGGCTTCGGTAAGTGTGGCTTGGAAGTGAATATGTAAATAGGGTTGCCACTAACCTTTAATCGCCAAATCAATCCTACTACATCCAAGAAATCTTCACTGTCGTTCCATAAATTCATGAATTTAAAATGAGAATGAATCTAACTCACAGAAAAACCAAGCTGAAGAATCATAGCATTACGATTGGAATAGTCTCTTAGCAAAAATTCAGAGTAAGCATTCAGTCAAGAGAAGGAAAAAAAAGGTTAACAAAAATCCAATCTAATTTCTTTAAAATGGCATCCCCTCCCTATTGACTATAATACTATAAGAACTTCAACCTTTTATAAGGTACCTGTACTAGCTCAAAATTGTAGATACAACAACCAATACACACATACACACACACACCAAGTTCTATCTTTGTCTGATTTATCAGTAAATCTCTAAATGGCATTAAAATCCCTCATCAAAACCCATGGTATGGAAGAAAAAAGAGGAGCTTATCAAAACCCATAGTATGGAAAAAAAAAAAGCTTGTTAACGAATATAATCCCATAGAAGCTTACATCTAGTAGGTGTATTTAAGTCATATACAAAAGTCACACTGAAAGAAATATTAAAGGAGAGAATAGTAACATCATAGGTAACCCACTACTCAATAGTATGCACACAATAAAGACTATACTGAAAAGTATTTCAACCCACTAGAATGCAACATCTAGAGTCAACACTAACATTAAAAAGAAAAGTCCAGGAAGGCAATGCAATACCCAATTCAACCACGCCATATTAGCCATAGCAATTTTGGTCTCCAATAGTCTAATAATACCAAGATTATACTTAGGAGTCTAGTTTCTAACTTTTTTTTAGGGCCCATTAAGTCCTCATATATTCCAATTTCCTATATTAAACATAGATATAAAAAAAAATCATGAACCCATAGAAGTGGTCATTACATTCTTCATACCACAAATCTTTTATACTCTGTTAACGATAGTGTTAACAACAATGTATGGCATTTTAAATCCAGGGAAGAAACCAATCATGCATCAGTTCCATTGCTGAGCATTTTTATTAGTATCTCCTCAAAGATCTTTAGACGGGTTTCAACCTGCTATTTATGTATGAGGTTAAAAGTAAAGCGAGTACTAGAATCAGTGAATAACTCTCTCAGCCCAAGTCTCAAAAAGAAGTTTAATTTTTATGTTGGTAGTGATATGCTTGATGTTTGTGGTTGTGGTTATGTAGGGTGCTGTGATGGTTTAGGGGCAATGTTGGTGTCTAATTTAGTGACTATAGTGGTGTGAATAGTGGTCTGAGGGGTGAACCGGTTGACTAGTTTCTGGGTTTTTTGAACCGGTCTACCATTTTTGGATAATTAGTGTTCATGCTTGAAGAATAGTTTCAACAATAATCACAAAATTCCAGGGTTGTGCAAATCTGATCTCCATCATTGAGAACAAAGAGGATACCCAAGTGAACCTCCCTAAGCAATATGGTGCTGATCTAACTATGACTGGAGGAGCACCAACCCGGCGAATATGGTTTCCAGTAAAATACTGTAACAATCCGGCAGAGCATAAAGTAGCAAGACCAAGTTGAAGCTGGGGAAGAAATGAGGGAGGCGTGTTGGAGAAGACTTACCTGCAGCAAAGAGATAAGGTGAGCACGTGTATGGTCAAGATTGGACAAGAAGCACTTACGTGGAGGGCTGAGATGAAGAAGCTCCTGCGGCTGACAGTTGGCAAGGGAGTAAGTTCAAAGGCAAAACGACACCTTTTAGGAGAAGAAAAGGAGTCCAAATACAACACAAATAAATAAAACAGCTGTCAATTCTATCTGTTATTCTTAATTCTCAACTAACTGAGAATTACAATAAAAAGAGGAGGAAGGGGCTGCAAAGAGGCAGGAAATTGCTTTGAAGCAAATCTCATTCACCCAGGAGGCCCGGGCTACCTCGAAGCTGCCTAGAAATCTAGATTAGGGTTATCAACATTGTATTGTTCTTTCAATTCGAGTTCTTTAAGATATTTTATTTCACTTGTTATTTTAATTTCTCTGATTTTTTTTTAAACAAAAAAGAACATGTAAGGCTCAGATCAAGAAAAGCTATAATAAAAATTCCAGTATCTTTCCCTTACTTATCAAGTTCTTTACAAATACCAACAATATTTCTCTTAACAACATTGGGTGGCGGACATTGGGTGGCGGAGTTATAGCTCTCGTAGCCCAATTCTCTCTCTAAAATCTCTTCAGGTTTTCTCTCTATCATCATGTCTCCAAATAAATAAATAAATAAATAAAAACCTACGTGATCACCTTTTTGTCGTATTTAGCTTTTCATAGTTATAGTTTGTGGAAATGTCCCCTGCAACCCCCTGCAACATAGGACATCAATTCTCTAGACGACAAACTA
>Ga0325414_1008584_pt1 | contig 10822 bp, 9 predicted proteins | sample PopdelMetagenome_8_FD_206183 | JGI IMG/M metagenome (GOLD analysis project Ga0325414, IMG submission 206183) | Populus deltoides microbial communities from Bellville, Georgia, United States - Leaf-PdKOR-R3 | ecosystem: Host-associated > Plants > Phyllosphere > Phylloplane/Leaf | place: USA...
GGATTTGGCTCTCCTTCAGACATATTGCAGGATCTGTTGGTGCCCTCAGCATTATCCATCTTGAATGGATCTTCCATAAGTTTTAAATAAACAGCAGGATATTAAGAACCTGCTCTGATACCATGAAGAAATAAAAGGAAAGAAGAATATTTATTCATAATCTTCTATTACAACAGCAGGGGTATATATACACTTTCTGTTACAGTAGAGGAAGCTATGTTTATGATCAAATCAAAGTCTATCTCTATTAACTATTATCCTAACAATTGTATGCAGGGCAACGTAACATTGCAGTAGGAGAGAAGCTCTGCAACTTGTGTTGGAGTTAAACTAAAACTCTGGAAGCTGTGTTAAGGTCTGATTCTACAATCTGAATTGCAGGAGGATTTGCAATCCGTGTTGGAGTAGGAGTTTGTTGTCCTTCTTTCAATAAAAACCAACGTTGCCATTGTCTTTGTCATCTCAAAAACCAGAGACGAAGAAGAAGAAGAGTGCAAAAAAGAATTGAACGAAAAGGAGAATCAGAAATGAAAACAGTAGCAGAAGGAAAGAAAGAAATGTTGCTCAATCAAAGCACTGATCACCCTCAACTTCATCTTCAGGCAGCAGCTCTAGGGGATGTTTGAGAGGACTAGAGAGGGAGAGAAAGAATAAAACAGGGAACAAGAGGAAGAACAGAGCAGAAGAGAAAAAAAAGTAGAAGGGAAACGCAGCGAAAGAAAGAAGAACCACCAACCAGTTAGCGCCACGGTACATAACCGCAACACCGTCCACCGCCACCGGCAGCACCGCTAGGCCGCGGGTCTACTTCTTCCTCTTCCTCCTCCTCTTCTTCTTCTTCTCCAGGCTGCTCCACTGTTCACGTTGCAGGTGCACAGTGGAGAGTCTCTCTACTGTTTGTTTTAGTTTTCTGGGCCGGACAGCGCTGGCCCAGCCCAAAATGGTTGGGTCAGGTCCGGCCCAGTCAAGAAAAAAATTTTCTTCAAAAAAAACATTTTAAAAAATATGTGATTTTCCCGTGTATTTTTCTACTGAATTTTTCTTAGTATTGGTTTGTATTTTTATACCGTAAAGGTACAAATCTAGAATTAAAATACCCAATTTTCGTCAAAATATTGAAAAATAATATAAAAAAAACATGTTTTTATTTTCATGCATATGGCCAAGTATCTCAAAGAAAAAAAATCATATCATATTTTCATACAACAAAAATTCAAAAATATATATTAACATGCATTTTGGTTTTAATAACCAGTTTATTAAAGTTACGAGAACTAGGCTAATATTTCAAAAATTCCAAAAAACTTATTTTTTTTCTTTTAGTATCTGGGGTTACGACCTTATACGTAAGATGTATTCCGGATATTAAATTCTTTTGTTGACGTTAGAACAGTTAAGTTTTACCCGATAAGATAAGGATCTCCTTATCGAGGAGGATGTTAAATTCTGACCAACCATTACTAAATTGCTACTAGTATAACTATCTCTTGCAAATGGTAGCGAGGATTTTAGGCTTCTATCAAGCAAGGTTGTCAATTCCATTTTAATTGGTGTTTTAATTTTTTTAATTGTAACAATATATTTTGGTTTTTGAGTATTTTGACGTGTCATTTTGGATTGTTCTATTTATACTTTGGACTCATCAAATCGATTGGGTCATATTAATTTAACTCTTTATTTTTACTTATAATTAAAATTTAAATTGTATAATTTCAAGTTAGTTTATTTTTAAATGTCAATTAAAATTATGTTTGTTAAAAATATTGAGACAACAACATATTGGATCGACCCAGGTTAATCTAGGTTAATCTTTTAAATCCGTGACCCAGATCATGAGACCATAATAATCTCAAATAAAAACAAATTATAAATCATAATTTTTAATAAACCTATTGTTGAATTATGAAATTGAAAAAAAAATCAATCTAAAAAAAAACCCAAAAAATGACCTTACAAAACAAAATTATTAATTTAAATAAAATTATGAAAATGTCATCGGCAATCTCACAAAGTCTTTCTAAACTCTAATTGTTCTAAAATTTTAACTTACAATATAAATATATGTTAGGAGATTCTCGTAAAATTTTAATTTAATCTAACAGTTGAATTGAAAGATATAACTAATACCATAAAACTAGACTACATTTTTTTTTTTTATAAAAGCAAAACAAAACATTATTTGATCATATAAGTTCATAGCTCTTAAAGACAAGAAATATACCACAAGATTTAAAACTATTTTATATTTCATTAAAATAAATAAATAAATTACTGGTTACAATAACAGCATTCCCAATTAAACAAAAGTTCATAGCTTTTATAATGCTTCTAATCTGAATATCTTTTAGAAAAAAATTAGTTTTATTTTGGTTTGATTTTTTTTTAATTTTATATCTTATAATTTGATTTAATTTGATTTTTATATTAATTTTGGTTATCATTTAGTTTTCTTTTATTTTTTTAATTAAAATTTTTTATCTATCAGATTTAATTCTTATAATTATTTTTTTAATATTTATTTTATTTAAAATAATTTATAACATTATAATTATTTTTTTTAATTTTATCATCTTTTAATTTCAATTTTTTTATATGTCATGTACAGCTAAGGGACCCATCCCTTTGTATAAAAAATGATTTGACGGTGCTTGGATTGGGTGTATGCCTACGTACTTAGTTTTCTAAACAGGCCTTGAGCTTTATTTTTTTCTATGCAGTATTATATATTCAATTCTTTAATAGTTAGAAAATACAAAGAGTTAGTGACACTTACACAGGGTATTTGTATCTTGTTTTTTCTAATTAAAAACTTGTATTGATTGATTTATTTATTTTAATTTAAATACTTGCTTTTAATTATGAATTTTTATCAATCAAGTCTCTATATTAGTTTTGTTGCCAGAATGCAAATAACACGACTAATAATATTTTATTTTCAATTTTTTTCAAGATCTAAATTTTCCACACGTAATTTTCATAAAGAAAGTAACAAGTCTTCTTTATCTATCATCTTCATGTGCCTAGCATTAACCTTTTATTCATGTTTTTTCCAAAAATAAATAAATAAATAAACTAGACTTGGGGTCAACGTACGTTTCAAGAAGGAATATAAGTTTCGGTTAATTACTTAATTTTATGCAATATTCATTTTTTTTTTCTGTACTCTATGGTTTCGATGAACATGACTTTCTTAAGCTAGTTGTAGTATATAGAAATTTCTTGTAGCATTTTAGAAATATAATTCACATCTCAATTGAAAAATTCAAAAATTAATATAATAAGTTTTAATATTTATTTTTAATTTAATATTAATAGAATAATAGTTATAAAGTTTATTTAGTTAACAAAAAATGTTCCACTTTTGTTCTCTATCTATCACTTTTCCTTTTAAAGGGGTTATGTACATCCTTGCATATTATTTTGAAGTTTATTTATTTTTAATTTAATATATAAAATCTTTTATATAGCTGAATTTTATTTTTTGAAAATAAAAAGAAATTTATTTTCAAATAATATTTTTAATATGTACAGCCTTACATATTATTTTTTTTATTTTATTCAATCAATTTATAATGTGTATCTGTTTTTATTATCATTTGATCGAATTAAAAAATTATTTTAATTTGAATTTTTAGAAAATACAATTGCGTAAATGTCATGTCTTGTGAAATTAAATATTTTGATCTATACATATCTCTTAATTTTTTTAGTTTTTATTTTGAGTAATCGTTTATGGTTTTTTTTTTCATTTATTAACACACATAATTCTTGAGTTATTTGACTATATTTGTATATAAATTTTTTAATTTTCACTTAAATTTTTTTAAATAAAAAATATATTAAAGAAATCTATATATAATTTTTTAATTAAACAAATTTAACTTGCGATGAAGCTCTAATTAAATAACTAAGTCCATGTACTAAAATGAGTGGCACTAGAAAGTTCACATACCTTATCTTCCAAGCAAGAAGGGACAAGAAAAGCAGTAGGTGATGTTCTTTTCTCTGGGTGTAAATGGATGAAGGGATTAATACCAAAAACATGGACAAAAATTGATGTGGACCCGCACCACTTTGATTATTCTTCACTTTCTTCACTCTTCCTGTGTTTCACTTCTTGATGATTCAAAAGTTATCTATTTAAAACAATTTAATTTTTTAAAAATATTTTACAATATGGTTACAATATTTTTTTCTTAAGAAAATAAATTGATTTCTTGTGTTAATAACATTTAAGGATTTCTTCCAATCAAATAATCAAATTTATTTTAATTAAAAAGTTTCCAATCAATAACAGCATTCTCAATTAAACCAAAGTATTTCCACGAACCCATCTCGAGGAAAAAATGTATGATGGTTGGAAGAGGAAGTCTCACGGCCTCTCCTCGAGGAAAAATGCATGATGGCAACGGTCTCAGGGACCATGTGCAGATGGAAATGGTCTCACGAACTCTTAAATGCTTACAGGTCAATGGTCTTATAGACCATCTCACTGGCATGGAAAAAATGCAGATGGCAAAAGTCTCACAGACCAATGCATCTCACACTGTCAATTCCCATCCATCTTACTTGTTGCTTGTGTTATAAAAAATAGACTCTTTAGAAAGAAAAAAAGGAAGACTTATTGTCATGACAATGACAAGAAGTATTTTAAAAATAATTCAATCTAAAAAAAACACTAAATTAAAATGACATTTCGTAACAAAATTATAAATTTGAATAAAATTATAAAAATATCATAGGCAATGTCGTAAAGTTTTTATAATCTCTGATTGCTTTAAAATTTTAATTTAAGATATGAATATATATTAGGATATTCCTCATCAAATTTTAGCCTAATCTTGTAGTCGAATTGAAAAATATGATTGATACCGTAAAACTAGATTATATTTTTTTTATAAAAGCAAAATAAAATATTATTTGATCATAGTAAAATGACTGAAATATAACCAAAATATTCTAGTGAGAATTTAGGTGAAATTCATAAAATAAAATAAGATTTTAAAGATGAAATATCTTCTAATTTATTCTATTTTTTAAATTGAAATAAAATGTACCTGTCATACGCCCTATCTCGTGGAAAAAAACAATAGCTTTTACAGCCCCAAGCATACGGCTCCATCTCGTGGAAAAAATTGAATGATGACAATGGTATCACGTGGATAATTTGTTGCTATGTCCTCTCAATCAAAATCCTTTTTGTTTTGAAAAGTTGTGTGTGTATATATATATATATATATGTATGTATGTATGTATGTATGTATGTATGTATCATGGCCGTCTTCGAGAAATCACATGAGAAACGCACAGTTTCGTTGATTAATCGAACAATTAATTAATAAATAAATAGTAAAATGGTAAGACCAAGAGTTGTGACTGTGACTGGCAATGACAGGAGGATTACCTCTCATCTCTAGACAATCCTCAACATCTATCCAATAAATTTTGGCTTCATCAATGAGTTTCATTTTAGCAAATCTAACCTTTCTATTATCAGACAAGTTATGCCACTCAAAGAATCTATTCATATCACGAATCCACATATCAAATATCCAAGGGTCATGACGACCGTCAAAAGTGGGGGCTTCTATTTTGTTAGGACTCAAGACTTGCTCATCAAAGTCATCGTGTTTAGAGTAACCTAAATGATAGTCATACTGGTGGCGCTCAGAGTGAACTTGTCCATAATGATTATTCTTGTGATATTTATTAGTCTTTGAGTGCCTTATTCGAAAACTCTCTTGGGGCTCAATTCTTTTAAACATGTTGATCACCTAAGTTTGCAGTTCCTTTAAATTGTCATAAGAGTATCATTAAGGTTGAGTCTACTGTACGTGTAAACTTAAGCTTGGACACTAGATGATCATGACACAAATGCATGCAACACTAACTTATAAATGGAATTGAGATAACAAATGGTTCTTGCATGTAAAATCACAATACAAAAATAAAGCTAATTTTTTTTTTTAAATGTGGAGATTAATCAATAACAAATTACACTAATAAAATTGTAAGCATGTAATACTAGGTTTTTAAGTGTAAATGATTAATCAAACACGATGTCACAAGCAAGAACTCATAATTATCAAATAGAATAAGATATTAGCTATCACTGATGAAAGAGGTTGATGAACAAAAATTAAAATTCTAGGTGAGATTTTTTTTTTAGGAATTTTCTAGGCATAAAAGTAATATTAATAATACCTTAAATGACAAGAGAAAAACCAAGAAAAGTAAACTTCAACAAATATGGGAGAGTGATTCACTAACTAGAGTGCTGGAGAAAGCTGGAATTTGTTGGAGCTGATGTGGCGAACTAGATGAATTGACTGCTGACACGGCAGATGACATGGCAGGATATGCTGACATGGCGGGGTCTGATGACGTGTCAAACGACATGGCAAGACTTATGCTGTGGCGGCTGACGTGGATGATCTGATGTGGCTGGGTTAATTATTTTACCAGCTTTTGTTTCCTTCTCCTCTGTCTCCTTAGGTGTTGTTGCTGGCGGCGCACGCGTGACTGCTGAAGGCGAGGACCACCGCGGTCTGTTGAAGATGGTGATTGCCGCCGGTCAGATCTATTGCTCTGTCGGTCGTTAATGGTGGGGGGGCGACGATGGTACTGTGGACGGTTGCTGGCGCTGAAGAGGACGACACTGGCTGAGGGGCTGCCTTTGCAGCTGTAAACCCGAATCGCTGTTGGCTGTGATGGGTGTTGTGGGTAGCGGCGTCTGGTGGTTTGTAGTTCTGATTTGGCTGCTGAAACCGCAGGTCTGTTGTGGTCCTGTGGAGGCGCCGCTGAAGACGATTTGGTGTGATCTGTCGGTGGCGTGGGGAGTGGCCTTCTGTAGGAGAATCTGTCGCCGTGGGTCTTGGTGTGACCGGCGTTGATGCACGCTGCAATCGGCGTTTTCCAGATTTGCTGAGTTTTTGATGAACAGTGACAGTGACAATTTTGCTTGCGGCGGCTGTTTGCTGTGGAGAAGATGAACATTGTTTCCCTTTTTTTTCTTTTTTTTTCCAATCAGATCAGTAGGATTTTTTTTATTTTTTATTTTTTTTAGATCAAACTGGATCTAGGGTTTAGCATAGACATGTGGATCGTTTAATTGTAAGAACAATTAAAACCCTGGCTCTGATACCAAATTTGACGCAGGACAACAAACAAAAGAATTAAAGCCGGAAAAAGAAAGAAGCTTTTAGAGAAGAAGCTGAGAAGAGAAAGCCAAGAAAAAGAACAAAGGGGATTGGAGATATGCAAAGTCTGCAAATTTTTCATTAATCATCAAAAGTCCCTTAACATTTAGAAAAGTGGGATATAAATATTAAAACCCTAACTAGAACAAACGTTTGGGCTTATAGCCCACTAAATAAAATACCCAACAATAATTAAATCAAACCCAACAAATAAAACCAAATTAATAAACCTTAACTAAAAGTTCATATAAATTAAACCCAAAAACATAAGTTAAAGCCCAATCTCTCAATTGTTTGGGCTATCCTCCATCGTCTATGATCATTCGCGTGCATAAATAATATTTCGGGTTTGGTGTCCCCATCAAGTTATTAATATTTATTATTAATATATATAAAATGAAAGATTTGAATAATTGATTAATATTGTTAAACCATATATGTTTTTATAGTTTTCTTCTTTAATTTTATTTTTTAATATTGAGTTTACGTATCCTGATCTCATGATCTAGGTCGTAGACTTAACGGGTTAACTCAAGTTTTTTTTTTATTACTTCCTCTTTGTCCTATCTGTTTTTCTTTATGCTAGATAACCTCTAATTTTGGCTGTAGTACCTTTCTATAATAATACTTGACTATTATAAAAAAGAAGAAGCATAAGTAGAAATAATTTAGTGGATTACCTGTTATGGGTAATGAGTTATTTAGTTGATTTTTAAAGATTTTAGATAAAGATTATGATTTTAAGTTATGGTTTGTTTAAATGATGAATTTGAGTTAGAAATATTGAAATATCAGTAGGTGATCCGTGAAAAATCTGGGTTTGAGGTTGAAGATGATAAAATTTCAGTTTGGTCTCTCAATCTGTGAAAATTGAAGTTAATCCCCAAACTTTGGAAAAATTACAAATTGGTCCCTCTAACATAATCCTAGATTCTGGATAGAACTAAAGATAAATTATGAGCAACATTCCAATATAGTTATGAATTTATGACATTTTCATTTTGGTCCTTCAATTTGATAAAATTACAATTTGACCCTTAGAAATCTGCTAAAATTCCAGATTGATCCCTGGAGCATAATCCGAGATTCTGGACAGAATTAAAAAAGAATTATGGGCAAAATTTCAGTATAGTTATGAATATAACATTTTCATTTTGGTCCTTCATTAATTTAATGGCATTGCAAAGGCTTGAGAATTCACATATCTCCTGATGGAATAGGTCCTTACTGCTAAGACATTGTCTTTTAACTCTAAACATTATTTTTCTGGTGTTGGAATTTGCTTTGCATAACGGATCGTTTGTAGAAAGAACAACATTCACAATCTATGAAGATAAGTATCGTATCATCCTCGGATTTCATAAGCTGACTAGCATTTCTAACCTGCGTGGCATGTGTCCGGCGTTGTACCAACAGGAACCGCTCCATCAAACTGCCACCCACTCCCTCAAAATTATTCTGCAAGTCTTCCTCTGCAACAAACTCAGACGCATCTATCCATCCCATCTGGCCTCTCACAATCTGTCAAGGCCACAATTAATGCCGGAGTCGCCGAATGTGCATATTGTTAAATAATATTTATGTAGTCTTATTTATTAAGGGTAGAATAGTTCTTTCAGTTTAACCTATATATACTTTATTTGAATTTAGGTTAAGATTAAACATTCATAATATACAGATTATTCAGAATTCTAGCCTCCTTTCTGTGTTTGATCTTAATTATTTTAACATGGTATCAGAGCTGGTTTTATGGAACGAGGCTCAGTATCCTAAGTTGAGACAACAGAATCAAGCTTGGAAGTCTTGCAGTCAGTCACAATCTAATGCTCATAGACCACCTCAGGGTTATAAACCACCACACCATAATACCTCAAGTCATAATCATCTTTTACCTCCATGTCCTCTTTGTCCTCCATTCCTGTTATGACTGCTGATGACACTCTTATGCCCTTAGCAGGTGTTGGTTCTGTTGTCACACCTCACTTGTCTCTCCCTAATGTTTATCTTATTCCAAAACTCAAATTGAATCTTGTGTCTGTTGGTCAAATATGTGATTCTGGTGATTATTTAGTCTTGTTTTCTGGTTCTTTTTGTTGTGTACAGGATCTGCAATCTCAGAAGCTGATTGGGACAGGCCGTAGGGAGAATGGACTATATATTTTGGATGAGTTAAATGTGCCAGTTGCTGCTGCCGCTACTACCGTTGATTTGTCTTCCTTTCGTTTAAGTCTTTCATCTTCTAGTTTTTATTTATGGCATTCCCATCTAAGTCATGTTTTGTCTTCTCGTTTAAGATTTTTGGCATCCACAAAAGCTTTAGGAAATTTGAAAACTTGTGACATTTCTGATTGTAGTGGATGTAAACTGGCAAAATTTTCTGCTTTACCTTTTAATCGAAGTATTTCTGTTTCTTCTTCACCATTTGATTTGATTCATTCTGATGTATGAGGACCTTCTCCTGTTGTCATAAAAGGAGGGTCTCGATATTATATTTTTTTTTTATTGATGATCATACTCGTTATTGTAAGGATTATTTAATGAAACATCGTTCTGAATTCTTTGATATATATGCAGCTTTTCGAGCTCTTATCAAAACTCAACATTCTGTTGTGATCAAATGCTTTAGATGTGATTTGGGTGGGGAATACACCTCTAATAAATTTTGCCAATTACTTGCCTTAGATGGAACCATCCACCAAACTTCATGTACAGATACTCCTGAACAAAATGGTGTTGCTGAAAGAAAACATAGGCACATTGTCGAAACTGCTCGTTCTCTCTTGTTGTCTGCTTTTGTTCCTAGTGAGTTTTGAGAAGAAGCTGTTCTGACTGCTGTAAGTTTGATTAATATAATTCAATCTTCTCATAGTTTGGGTCTATCTCCTTTTGAAAAGTTATATGGGCATGTCCCTGATTATTCCTCATTTAGAGTCTTTGGTTGTACTTGTTTCGCTCTTCGTCCTCATGTAGAACGCAGTAAGTTATCCTCTCGATCCGCTATTTGTATCTTTTTGGGTTATGGTGAAGGTAAAAAGGGGTATCGTTGTTTTGATCCAATAACTCAGAAACTTTATCTGTCTAGTCATGTTGTTTTCCTTGAGCATATACCTTTCTTTTCTATTCCATCCACTACTCATAACCTGATTAAATCTGATATTATTCATATAGAGATATTATTCATATAGATCCCTTTTCTGAGGATTCTGGTAATGATACCTCTCCCCATGTTTGATCAATTTGTACTCATAACTCTGCAGGTACTGGTACTTTACTCTTTGGCACACCTGAAGTTCCATTCTCATCTACAACCTCTCAAGCTTTATCTGAGATTGTGGATCCACTTCCATGTCAGTCCATCCGCATTCGTAAGTCCACAAAACTACCAGATTTTGCTTATTCTTGTTATTCTTCATCATTTACTTCCTTTTTAGCTTCTATTCATTGTCTCTTTGAGCCATCTTCCTATAAAGAGGCAATTCTTAATCCACTTTGGCTACAAGCTATGGATGAGGAACTTTCTGCTTTGCATAAGACAGATACTTGGGATCTGGTTCCTCTACCTCCTGGTAAGAGTGTTGTTGGTTGTCGTTGGGTGTATAAGATCAAGACTAATTTTGATGGGT
>Ga0325414_1008585_pt1 | contig 10822 bp, 2 predicted proteins | sample PopdelMetagenome_8_FD_206183 | JGI IMG/M metagenome (GOLD analysis project Ga0325414, IMG submission 206183) | Populus deltoides microbial communities from Bellville, Georgia, United States - Leaf-PdKOR-R3 | ecosystem: Host-associated > Plants > Phyllosphere > Phylloplane/Leaf | place: USA...
GAAGGTGGTTGCCAAGTCACTTGTCGTCCTTATAGCTAATTTCTTCACACCAACTCCCAGAAATCAACTATCTTGAAGATAAAGCTATGGTGATGTTAGGTCGAGAATGGTCAACATATCACTTCAATTGATTGTTGAAAAGATGCTTTTGTCAAGAAGAATGAATGATTGAAAGATTCCAGCCCCTTTATGTGTTATCATACCAGTATTCATAGCCCAAGATGTTGTCATAAGTTCTTTGTTGTTGAACTTCTTTTCCAAAGTTTCAATGAAAATAATGAGTTTGTCATTCAATCGTGTTTACGACTAAGCATTATTCATCTTCTTAAGAGAGATTTCTTATAAGAACTCACGAATACACTTTTGAAGCCTCGCGTGATCCAAAATCCATAGACGCAATTCATCTCTTGTACCAAAATCCATTTCCCTATTGGAGTTTTGAAAATTTAATCTGGTGTTTTGATTTCAAAAATAGTTTGATGTTTATTCAAAAATGATATTTTTCACATTGAGGTGACTAAATTATAAACCAAAAAAAATTGAAAAAAAAAAGGAAAAAAAGAAAAAAATGAATAAGCACCCTTACCCCATGACTCTTGAATCATGTGTTTTTAAACATATGAATAATGGTATGTAGTGAACTCGTTGCTCATGACCCATGAAATGCATCTTTGCAAAGACCAAACCATCACACTGGATGAGGTCAAAGTTTATTGATCCTAACTGCTTGTGCTTGAAATGGGGAAAGACCATTTTTGTTATTCCTTTCACATTCTGAAATAAGTACATCCCTTGCTACCCCTTTTTGAGCCTAAATAATTTTTCTTTCATGAAAAAATCCCGACTAGGATCACACCCCACACTAGGGGCAAGTGAAATTTCAATGATCAAGAAAGATGATAAAACAGTGAGAAAGCCAAAAGGAAAAAGAGCCCAAGAAAATCAAATGCTAGGGGGCATGCCCAAATCACAAGAAAAGTGATAACCAAGATAAAGGAAGTATGCTCTAGCAAAGCAATAAAAAGGAAAAAAAAAGAAAAAAGGGCAAATCAAAGAAGAGCGGCAAAGAAAATATGAATGACGTCAAGAGTCAAACTGTTGATAGCGATCCTCAGTCTTTGAAACCCTGAAACACTCTTTGAGCCTTGTCGCACCCGACATCGCGGCGACCTTAAAAATCTTTATTTCATGAAAAAGAATGGATTTCTAGCATCCTGTTCTTTAATGGGGATATTCTTTGTTTAAGGAGTCGCCACCTAGTATTATGGTTACTAGGAACCCTAACTGGTCAACAGAGATTCTATGGTCCGAGACTGGTTACATAAAAGGGAAGATAATATCACCCCTTAAACGTCCTGCCTAAGGCAAGCTGCATTGCTGATCTTTGTCATTAATTGCTAACATTTTTTTTATATTATGATTTTATTTGTGTAATATTCCTAGCTCTGGCGCCAGTGAATATTCAACTACGGATATTTCCAACTCTGGCGTTGGTAAATATTATGTAGGCATGAAAATAAATAAATTTGAATTATCATTTTTTTTATTCCTGACTCTGGCGTCAGTGAATAAACAAATAAAATCAATTTATTATTTTTTTACGCAATCGCATTATTTTTATTTTTATGTAGCTAAAAAAATAAAACAAAACAAAATAAAATAAAATAAATTTACATTAGTATTTTTATTCTTGACTCTGGCGTCAGTGAATAAACTAATAAATTTACTTTATTTTATTTTATTTTTGCATACATATTTTTTATGTAATTTAAATAAAATACAATGAAATAGTCAGGAATAAACAAATAAAATCAATTTATTTTTTTACACAATCGCATTATTTTTTATTTTTATGTAGCTAAAAAAATAAAACAAAACAAAATAAAACAAAATAAATTTACATTAGTATCTTTATTCCTGACTCTGGCGTCAGTGAATAAACCAATAAATTTATTTTATTTTATTTTATTTTTTTATTTATTTTTTTTGCATGCATATTTTTCATGTAATTTAAATAAAATACAATGAAATAAATTTGAATCAATAGTTTTATTCTTACTCTGGCGCCAATGAATAAAAACAATAAATTCATATTTATTTTTTTATTTATACATACACATCTTTTTTTATTATGTATTTTTTTATTTTTTATCTTTTTATTTTTTTTTATTTACATTTTTGGGCTGGGCCCAGCTCAGCCCACATGTGCTGGGCTGGACCCAGCTAGCCCGGCCCGGGTCACAGGCCCAAGCCAGTGACTCGGCTAAAAAAAACAGATGCACGCATGAAACAATTTCACGCGTGCATCAACAATGCGAAGGTAATTAAATTACCTTCGCACTGTTCAAACATTATTTGATCACCAAAGAGCAAACCAAAAAAAGAAATGGAAACGGGCGCACCTGTTTCTGGCGATTGGAGAAGGCTGCAACGCTGGCGTGGCTATTTTGATCCGGTTGCTTTTCTGTTTCTGGCGATGCTGAGGAAGGTTGCAACGCCGGTATTGGTTCGATTGCTTTCTTTCTCTCCTTTTCTGTGTATCTATTTTTTTTGACGAAGTCTTGTTTCTTACAGGGACGAAATTTGGGTTGGTGTGATGTTTCCGTTCTTGACTCTGTGTTTGTTGGGTGGGTTCTGTTTTCTTTGCTCTGTTTTTTTCTTTGGGTTAATTGCTCTGTTTTTCTGGGTTTTTTTTGTTGCCGTCGGGTGCTGTGGGTTGCTCTATTTCTGGGTTCCTCTTCCTCCTTTTCTTACTATGTATTATTTCTCTGGTTTTTTTGCCCCCCGTTGCTCTGGTTCTGCCTCCTCTTTATAGAGACCCACAGCTTGCCCCTAATCAGTCCTGCCTTTGCAGGACTGTATCTTCCACGAACGAGATCGTGGGCAGGGGATGTGGTCCACGATTGGAACTGTTGCAGATTTTCAGGTCTCCGGTTGAATTGGGACGAAGAAGATCACACGGCTCTCCCACTGGCAACGACGACGTTTCGGCCAAAAGACACATTTTCACTTTTTGACCTCTGAACTTTGGAAATCCAGCAATTGGACCCCTAAGCAATTAAAAATTTCTGTTAATTTTGCCCTTTTTGATTAATTTCAATTAAATCCCTAAATTGGTACACTATTTACAAAACAGTCCTTAATTCCTGGATTGTTCAATTTGGTCCTTAATTAATTCTTTTAATTTTTCCCTTTTTGAATTAATTTCAATTAAATCCCTGAATTATAACACTGTTTACCAAAACAGTCCTTAATTTCTGGATTGTTCAATTTAGCCCTTAATTAAATCTTTAACTTTTAATTCTTTCAAAATTGATCAATTAACTCTGAAATTACATCCCCAAACTTCAAATTTCGCTGTCTTAACCCCATTGTCAACTATATTTAATTTTTTGTATTATTTGTTCAAAAATTGGGTTATGACAAGCCTTATGAATCCTTTTCTTTCATAGCAAAAAACAACAGCCTACATTACGTGCCTATAGAAGTCCTTTCTAATCAAGCAAGCAAGCAACCTAGAACAATAAACAATGCTCTCAAAATGCAAAGAATACTTTTTCATAATATTCATGACATTAAGAATAAACTACTCATTATTATTCATGCTGATAAAGATGAATGTTCAAAAAGAGACTAGTTTTTCTTATACAAAATCTCGAGCTTTTTCTCGAGCCCTTCACTTTGAAACAAAAGGTCACCTCATGATGTATTTTCACCGAAGACCTTATTGCCAAACACAAAAGCACATAATCTCTTTTATAAGAAAGAAAATAACCAAGGAGTTGCAAGATTTTAAAAGCAAATTGTTTTAGGTTCACATCGAAACAATTTTTGTTTTCAAAATTGCAAGAAAATAACAATTTTTATTTTTATTATTATTATTTTATTTACTAAAAAAAGAATAAAAAATGATAATAATGATGGAAAAACAAATAAAATGAAGAATGAATTAAAATTTGGGTTAAGGGCAAAATGATTGGAAGTTTAGGGATTTAATTAAGCTTTGAAATTAATCTAATTAAGCTTGGAATTAATTTAATTAATCCAATTAAGGGTTTAATTGGAGAATTGATAAGTTTTGAGACTTAATTAAGCTAGGAATTAATTTAATTAATCCAATTAAGGGTTTAATTGGAGAATTTATAAATTTTTAGACTTAATTAAGCTTGAAATTAATTTAATTCATCCAATCAAGGGTTTAATTGGAGAATTGATAAGTTTTGAGACTTAATTAAGCTTGGAATTAATTTAATTAATCCAATCAGGGGCTTAATTGGAGAATTGATAAGTTTTAGACTTAATTGGACTTTGGATTTAATTAAATTAACTTATTCAGGGACTTAATTGAAGAAATATTAAAGTTTGGACTACATTGAAAATTGCACACAAATGCAGGGGGGCAATTACAGTTTGAACTAGGGGCTTAATTACAAAGCTTTTAAAACTTCAAGGGCCAAAACGCAAATAATCGTTAAACTTCAAAATAGCACCGTCTGTGGATACGCTGTTCATCTTCTTCAACGGACACCTGTCGTTGCCATCGCTGCCATTACACCTGCAATCAATGGTTGGAAGAAACAGATTGTTCTCTGGCTATAAAAGCCAGAGAACGAAAGGTCACAGGGGGTGAAAAAAAGAGAGGAAAAACTAGGGGGAGAGGAGAAGAAAAAACCGAGTGAGCAGAAAAAAAAGAAGGAAGAACCCGAAGACAGAAACAAAAAAAAAACACAGAGGGGGAGGAACCACAGAGAACCGGGAGAGACTAGAAAAAAAAAGGAAAAAGCGACGAATGAAAAAAAAAAGAGAGAGAAAAACTGGGGGGATGGGAGGAGAAAAAAAGAGCAGAACTGAAAAAAAAAAAAAAGAAACAGAACCGGGGAAGAGCAAAATTTGTGCCCCTGTTTCTTCTAAAAGAAATAGAGGCGCTCGGCGCCATTCTCTGGTAAGCCAGAGAAGGCCATAGAGAAGGAAACAAGTAACTCAGGGGGCACCACCTTCCCCCCTTACCAATGAACTCACAGACGAAGAAAAAAAGGCAGAAGACGCAGGAGACTGAGAACAGGGGGAACTGGAGCAAAATCCAGAGAAAAAACCCAGAAAACAGGGGAAGGCAGAGCACGAACTTCATATATCGTCTTCTTCTGTCTCTCTGCAAACAACAAACGAACAGAAACATACCGGAGGGAGCATAGAAGATCGATAAATACCAGAAACACGGGAACAAACCGTTCACAGAATAACAAGAACGAAGAAGGAAGAAGGAGAAAAGCGTTCAGCAAGCCAGTCTTCCTTACGCTTTCGTTTTCAAAGTTACTAGAGACAAGAAACCAAGACCAGGAGAGAAAGCAAATGAGGACAGAAGGGAAGAACGAGGCGTTGCCTAACCAGTGCACCAATCACCCGCAACTTCGTCTTCGTCATCAAGCACCAGACCAGATAAGTTCATCCTTTCCCATTCTGCAATTTAATTCATCCTTTCCCATTTACTGCACCGCACACGTCATGCGTGTTGTTGTTTTGTCCAACTGGTGGTCGGGCCGGGCTGGCTGGGTCTAGCCCAGCCCATGTGGGGTGAGCTAGGCCAACCTAAAAAAAGTAAAAAACATAAAAGTAGAAAAGTAGAAAAAATAAAAAATGTGTATGCATAAATAAAAATAATATAAATTTATTGGTTTATTCACTGACACCAGAGTCAGGAATAAAAATACCGGTTTAAATTTATATTATTTTTATTCATTGTATTTTATTTTATTTAGCTAGAAAATAAAATATATATGTGCATGCGTAAAAAAAATAAATTTATTTTATGTGAATATTCACTGGCGCCAAAGTCAGGAATATTATAAGCAAATTATTATAGCATAAATTAATAAACATTTAGCAATTTAAGACAAAACCAGCAATGCAGTCTGCCTAAGGCAGAACGTTTATGGGGTGATAATATCTTTTCTTTTACGTAACCAATCCCGAGCCATAGAATTTCTGATGATCAGTTAGGGTTCCTAATGACCGTAATACTAGGTGGCGACTCCTCAAACAAGATATTTTCCTCTAAAAGAACAAGATGCCAAAAATTTGTTATTTTTCTATAATTCAAAATTTATTTTTAGGACCGTCGCGATGTTGGGTGCGACAATTACTTTAACAACTAGTTCAGGCCTTTGATGTACCCTACCCTACCTACCCCTTTGTTGATACGAGGTTTAGAGCTCTGGGCCTGTAGCTCATTATCCTTGTCTCTGTTGAGATTTTACTAGTTTTCATGCCTTTTTTATAAATTTATAGTTTTCTTTTATTGAGATTTATATTCTATTCATTACACATTACAAGATTTCTATCATTTATTAAGCCAACGAACACCATTTAGTCAACCTAACCTACTCAGCAAAGATTGGACAAAAGGGTTTTACCCTTCACTCTATTAAGACTACTTGATTAAAATCAAGTCTAATTTTTTTAATTCTTTAAAATAATATTGTTTTAATTTTAAAAAACACGAGATAAAATTATTTTGATTAAGCAATCCAATCTCCGTCCAACCATAACCTTGTTCTGGGGCCAAATCATAATTAAACGGGGTTGGATTTAATAACCTTGATGGACGATTTTCATCCAAGAGGCTGAGTCTAGGACGTGTCTATGATAGAGCCAGCTGATGGAGATTAAAAACGAGAAATTTACCTTTTTACTTGAATATCACAAGGATGATTATTCCACCACTAATATACAATCATCTTCTGAGTAAACATGGCGTCAACATCATATCTGGTGGATTCCCTTGATTGAAATCTACGTACCTATCATGTAGGTTAAGGTCTCATCAAAATTGAACAAAGCATATGCCAGTTGTGTGGTCAATGTTGATGCTCTTGTGCAAGACATAGAATTATTCCTCTTTTATATTGAAATTGGATAGACTTGGACAGCCACAAATACAAGTGGAACACTTCAAGACACTCACTTGAAAAAAAAATTAATATAAGCACGAGGACAATCATAGTTGACACAAAACTTGACAACCACAAATACAAGGGGAACACTTCAAGACACTCTAAGATCTGTAAAGGGAGGCACACTACATATTTATTCTTCACTCTTTCATATTTTGACACAAAACCTTACCAGAGACCTTATTATAAAACAGTCGTGTAATTTATTTATTGACTTCTTATTAATTATTCCTCGACGTAACGTACAATGGGCTCCCACAAACATAATAAGGTAGAAATCTTCGAGAGAAGTTAATGTCAAATTAAGAAAGGACAAATAACTGAAAAATACTTTATCCTGTTTTTTATGGCTGAAATTTTCCGGCGAAATAGTCTCTTGTCGGAGATTTCGACCCCCTCCATCTTTCCAGACTATATTAATATCCTGCCACAGAAAAGATACCCTCTATGCAAAACCTCTCCGGTGACTGCCCGAAGTGTGTGTGTGTGTGTGTGTGTGTAAATGAGCTGCTCATTGTAACCAAAAAGACTGTTCCGATCTACTAGCATCATGCATGTATAAGAACTCAAATACAGTCGAATTTTGGCCGGGCTCTTGAAGCCATTTAAAACTGGCGTCCTAATGCTTAGACCTTTGGTTTCTAATTAGGGTTTTCAAGATCTAAAGAGAATGAGTTATTAGAATCTTAAACTCATGGAAGGATGATAATTAATCACCGTAAATTAATCCATAGAGAAATAGAAGAGAAGCATAAATTTTATTAGTTTTCATACATTTTTAATTTCTTTTATAAATTTATAGTTAACTTTATTAATTTTCAAGAAATCTATTATTTCTTTTATTGAGGTTTATTTTCTAATCATGACATATTAAACAAGATTTCTATCATTTATTAAGTCAACTAACAGTATTCGTTCAACCTCATAAATTTACTCAGCGAAGATTGGATAAAGGGTTTTAACCTTCACTCTAGGTAAAGAGGTGAACATAATACTTGCACAAATATAATTAATATTTCCTATCTAGTTAAATAATTCTTATTCTCCTCTAATAATCTTGCCTATAGTAATTATTTGAAGAGATTTCTTAGCTCCTCTTGGTACAATATTTGCAGCATATTGAAATTCAACCTTGCATGCTTTAGTACAGGTTCGATGGCAGCTTGTCTTGCTCACAGCTGCTATTCTATATTTTATCTGCTGATAATTTTTACTCTGTATTTGATATTCATGGTTGTAATTAATTACATAGTAAGGGTTGTCTAAACAAAAGCCCGGCATAAGCCCAACCATGATAAAAATATAACTCTCTTTGCTTATAAAAAACTGTAAGTCAGGAGGTAGTCATTTGTATCCGGTTTGTTATATTAAAATATTAATATAATAACTTTACAAGGTTAAATTCTTTTTTTATAGCAACTAATTGATCCAAGCTCTTTGTTCATTTTTCACTATTGATCCTAGCTCTTTTTCTTCTACAAAATTTCTCTTTAAGCCCTAAGCTATTAATTAGTTAAGCAAGTAACCTCTTATGCTTTATACTTCAGAAAAATTTTCTTTATCTTTTCTATTTGTTTCATTATCTAGTTTTACTTTTATTTCTTTATAATTAGTTATTGAAAATGTTAAGGTTTATAATAATTTATGGGTTTGTAGAATTAATATGTGTATGGGTAATATTATATGTTAATGGATATGAATTGAAATGAGTTTTGATAAATTAATAAGTATTTTGTTATGAAATTCATATGAAAAATGATGATAATGAATTTACTAATGATTAAAAATGAAATACAGGACAACTAAGAAAATTAGAGATATAATAAATAAATTAAAAAGAAAACATTTAATATTTATGTTTAATCCACTTGTACAAAACAACAAGCCAACAAAAACAACATTAATTTATAACAATCCTTTTAAGCTATGATTTTAAATATTATGTACTATATGTCAGCATAGAATTGTTGCCAAGAACTTTCCTAGTCCTTAGAAGATTTAGAAATAGATAAATGAAAGTTTGTTGTATATATTGAGAAAGATATTTTTAATGAGATTAAAAATAAAATAATTATGAAACAGTTTTAAAATATAAAATCTAGAAGAGAATAATTATAATGTAAGTTTTTTCATTTTAAAAGTATTCTTAAATTAATTTTGCTTGACTTGAGTTGGTATATATATTTCAAATTAATTTCTATATATAAAACATGTATGTATAATATATAATATCAAATATTTATTAGTAATTTGCCTCTTTATTTAAAAATTTTTGGCTTCATCACTAGTTGTGATCTATAATTATAGTCAACCAGCCATCAGCTGAAGACGTGGCTTGGTTTTCAATGATTGAGTATTAATGTAAATATCATGATTTTTTATTTTTATACAATGATAATTTAATAAAAAAATAAATTAAAATATATTATGAAGCTAAAGTGTGAGTTAGCACAATGCAAAATGTAAAACGATGAAATAAATAACAAAATGATGACATTTGCATTAATACTCAATCGTATCTTGGTAATAAGTGATATCCTAATATCTTTAGGTTTTTGTTAATCTACTCAATTTTGCTTGTTTAATTGGGATAAAAAATAAAATGATAGTTTTTTTTTTTTTTGGATATAAGGAGGGTTTGATTAGGAGCATGATAGAAGTTATTTTTTAAAATTTTTTTTGTTTAAAAATACATTAAAATAATATTTTTTATTTTTTAAAATTTATTTTTTATATTAGCACATTAAAATAATCTAAATATATATATATATATAAAATAATTTGAAGCTAAAAAAAATTCATAAAATTTTAAAAATACGGTTAGACCACAATGTTAAATAATACCTTAGTAATGTTAGCTAAAGAATAATATAAATAATATCTTAAAACTTCATCTAAAAATTTAAATTATTGAATTAAAATGATTATTTAATAAATAAATATAAGATAATCACGAAACCGTAACATGGTTTAATCCATTTTTATACCTTAATTTAAATGATAGCTAGTCAAGTTTCAAATTCAAGGGAAGTCAGCAGAGATGATGTTGATGCCATAGCTTGTGTATGGTGAGTTCTTGACTTTCAGGAAAAAAGAAAAAAAAAGAATAAATTAAGCTTCAAGATTTATTATATATCCACTGCATTCTAAATGTATGGTTGATCGATGACATTAAAAAAAAAAAAAAAAACCTCATCCTTAACATTCCTAATCTCAATTACATCTCAAAATAATTAATTTTATCGATTTCATCCCAAAGCTACTCGATGTTAGGCAATTTTCCCAGTGAACAACCAAAATACATTAAAAAATACCCCAAGGTTCTTGCATAAAAAGCAATATTTCTTAATTTTTGATAAATTTGGGATGATATTGATAAGTCTGATAATTTGTGAAAATAAAAATCACACAATACATGAAGAACAATGATGAGAAAACAAACAAATGGGCTATATAGTTCTAGAGAAATTCTACAATGCTCAAGCTATGATTAGAAAGATGGACATAAAAAGGAGGATAAAGAAAATAAAAACCTTCATTCGGCATTCGAACAACCAAGCATAGTCATTATTACATAATTGATCCATCAAATACATGCATATGAAGTTCTATTAGAATCACGAATACATAATCATTCAGAATCGGAGAAAGGCAGAGATATACAATTGATCCGTCAAGCACAGACTTTCTTCAGCTGAAAATTGTCCAACATGGAAAAGATGGCTGGAGATTTTATTTGAAACAAGACAGCACTTTGTAATGGATCTGTGCATGTCACGCTAATCCTTTTGGAAATAAGGCATGACTGTAAACACAGTTTGTGCCAGGGTGAATAGAAGCAATGCAACAGCAGCTAAAAGCGAAATCAGTGC
>Ga0325414_1008587_pt1 | contig 10821 bp, 5 predicted proteins | sample PopdelMetagenome_8_FD_206183 | JGI IMG/M metagenome (GOLD analysis project Ga0325414, IMG submission 206183) | Populus deltoides microbial communities from Bellville, Georgia, United States - Leaf-PdKOR-R3 | ecosystem: Host-associated > Plants > Phyllosphere > Phylloplane/Leaf | place: USA...
AAAAATATCACCACTAACATGGAAAAAGTTTTAGATGTTTTAAAATAAAATAAAAAATATATAATCAACACTTTTTATCTTGTTAAATTATTTGGGTCACCCTAGAGGTCTTTTGACCCAGCTCTTTGCTTGGTATGAATTTTAAATTAAATTGTGTAAAAATTAAAATAATATGACTATGATGAATTTCAAATTAAATTATATGAAAAGTTTTAGATGTTTTAAAATAAAATTAAAAATATATAATCAACACTTTTTATCTTGTTAAATTATTTGGGTCACCCTAGAGGTCTTTTGACCCAGCTCTTTGCTTGGTATGAATTTTAAATTAAATTGTATAAAAATTAAAATAATATGACTATGATGAATTTCAAATTAAATTATATAAAAATTAAAATAATATTTAAACTGCGGGCATTTAATAAACTTGAGAAAAATAAAACATTAATAAGTTATTTTCTATGATATAACGAAATACTGAAAAGTGTTTTTCAACTTATTTTCCATTACACTACCAAACATCATAAAATAATTTATTTTTCTGGAATTCACTTTAAAAAAAAAACTACTTTTCAGCAAACAAATGAGGCCTAACTATGAATAAAAAAAAATCAAATTACTTGGAGCCTAAAAAATTTGAAAAATAAATTTTTTTCTGATTTTTTTTATTTTTTAACACTAACCCATCACAATAATTAAAAAGCATTAAAAAAATCAATTTAATATTTTTTTTAAAATTAAAAACACTTTTAAAAAAACATCTAAAACCAGAAATAAAGGCAACGTCAAATACATTGAAGTGTTGGTCTGAAGTTTCTAGCAATAGTTAAGAAAATATTTAAAAGTGTAGGAATGGTTTATTTTTAAATTATTTTTTTTATAAATATAATTTTTTAAATAAAAAAATTAAATTTTTACAAAACTCTTTTAAAACCAGCTTCAAAACCACGTTTAAATGTAATTCTTCCAGTATTTTGATTGAAAATGTTGGACAAGATGTCATGAAAGTGGGTCCAAACTCATGCGTTGAGATCAGAAGTCTGAAACTTGCAATCCAAATTTTAAAATCCAGTGTCAGCATACTGGATTTTACTCGAAAGCAGTGCAGAGAGAATTTTACTGGATTTTACTCGAAAGCGTTTGGTCTTGTAACCCCAAGAGCAAACCATCTGCGCGCTGCTCCTACATATCGTCTTCACCTCTGATTATGGCTTAAGCAATGTTTCGATTTCTTGTTAATTAATATTCTCTGTTGGAAGTGTGATCATGTAGGGATTGTCTTTCCCTTGGATTAATGGAATCAATTGTAGACTCAGATCAACATGCTGATGTATTTAAACCCTTTCATTATGCAATTGTAATAGCTTTGACTGGACCTATCATTGGTATCACAACTATATCTTACAATGGCAACCAACAAAGAAAGAATTAAAAATTTAGAAGCTTGGCTTGGAGGACATCAAGATAGTGAGTCGAATGGAACTCAGTCTTAATGACAAGTTACATCATATGGAGGAAGTCATCAATAAGCTATCTGTGGCCTTTGCTCTCGACTAAAGACTCATCCAGCAGTAACACCAATGACTGTAGTGATCATTCTCGCCACAATAGGGAAGACTTTAAGGAGGAAGACAGATGTTCTCATACATTGAATTTCCAAGATACTCTGGTGATGATCCAACTAAATGGTTCAACAAAGTGGAATAATTTTTGGAATACCAAGGCACCATGGCAGCACAAAAAGTGTCATTGGCGTCATTCCACCTCGCAGGTGAAGCTAATCAATGGTGACAATAGCTACGCCATGCCTACATAGAGAAAGGGAGAGAATTGGCATGAGAGGTTTTTGAGGAAGAACTTTGGGCTCATTTCGGACCAGTTGATTATGAAGATTTTGATGAAGCTTTATCAAGGGCCACACAGGTTCATTACGAAACCACCAAAATATCAAAATAATATATATTTTTCATTTAAAAACAATTATTTTTAACATCAGCACATTTAAATGATTTAAAAAGACTAAAAAAATTATTAATTTAAAGTAAATAAAAAAATTAATTTTTCTAAAAACACTTTTAAAACACAAAAACAAACAAGTCTAACATCTTTATATCAAATCAATCTTATCCAGTATTACATGAAGGAAGACATGGGTGGATTTTTTGTGGCCCTGAATTAAATGTGAGAAAAATATACATGATCTGTTCAACCACTATGAAACAAAAGAAAAGAAAAACGATAACACAGAATCAATTTGCAAGAACAAAGGATTTTATTTGATACTTGCTATGTGAATACTTCACTGATTACCTCCCCTTTTACGTGGGTTCCCTATCTCTATATATAGAGTCTAGGCTTACTATAGTGGGCAATCCTTACAAAACAGGTTGACTCATTCCTATGGAACTAGTCTTTCTCCACTATCTTTCTCCACTGTATGGGGACGTGGGATACTAACCAACTAGGCTAATCTCGTGCCGAGAATTACTCTTGCCTAGACTAATTCTTCTCATGGCTTATCTGCATGGCTTCTCTGCATGGCTAGTCCAGGTGTCAACCAACGATCGTCCCAGATCAATACAAGAAAGAGGACAAATAATATTAATATTCAGCCCAGTTTGGCTTACTGTCTCGCTGTCAATAGAGAAACATCATCATATTCTTTCATCATTATTCCCTGTTTCAGAAATTTTGCATTTTTCATTTTTAGCACTCTATTAAAAACTTATCTCAGATTCAATTTTAATAATGGGAATATCTAATAGAGAATAATAAACAACAACAACAACACTTCATCCTCCATATTTTCATTGCCTATAGAAGGGACTAGACAAAACGTTGAGCATGGTTCGACATGTAGACCCATGGTTAAATTGTTTTTGAAATATTAAAATTTCAACCTGATAATTGGATAGATTAAATTAAATTAAATATATAGGACTAAATAAAAAGGGGTGAAATTAAAAGAGATAAAAGAAAATATGGCACTAGTTGTTAGAAAAGAAAAAAGATGGGGACAAAATGAAATAACTAGGTGAAATGGGGTCAATACGTAAATAGTAAGAAATTGGACTATAAATACCCTATTTTCCCTTCTAAAACCGGCAACAATAAAGAAAAAATGGGGGGAGAATATTTTCAAGTTTCTTTTACAAAAAAATTGAGAGGAAATCCTACAAATTGAAGGGGGGGTTCGAGTGAGTTTTTGGCTAAGGGTTGAGGGAAACAACATCAAGGCAATAAACTAGAAGGAATAAGTGAAGCAATTTAGGGATTTAAAGTGAAAAGACTTTATTGATTAATAATTGAAACTCACTTTATCATCACATAAGGGGCTATAGACTTGATTATGTATGTTAAATTGAATACAATTAAGAATTGATGTTTAAATTGTAAATTCTAGATTATGGTTCATGAGAAAATTTGGGAGAAATGAAAGATTTACTTTGTTTGATGTAATTGGGATGGAAATAGATGAAAGTAATTTAGAATAATGATCAAATGAAGAAAAATCATAGTGTTGTGCAAGTTAGTGGTGCCGGCCAAGAATTGGAAAAATAAAATAAAATAATGCATGAATGTTATTTGTTTGTATTTATTATAGCACATGTTGAAATGTGGAGAATGAATTGACAGTAAATAGAAATTGTGTTTAGTTTGTAATGAAAATATTGGCTATGCCATTATGTTGAGAATTGTGGGATTTTATGTAATGTTGAAGTATTATGGAATATTATACAAATGAGAAGAAAACAATTAATATTCCTTCGTATATGTTGCATTCGGCTAAAGAGAAAGAAAAGAGAAATTGTCCAGAATAAAAAATGGTCTTGTCTTTTTGAAAAACGACTAGATTTAAGAAAATAATTAGACTATTTCTCCAGACGGTTAAACTATTTTTACTACTATCCAATTTAGGAAATGTTTTTATCTTTTCCTAGTTTTCTTTGTTTCTTTTGGGTTTGTTAATAGAGATGGTAATTGTATGATGGAATTTAGCATAAAATGTATGTTTAATTATTATGATTGAAACACTTAATGTGAGGTTGTGACAATTAAAAATGGTAAAATTTAGAATTTTCGTTGTGATTAAATTGAGAACTAAAAATTTATATGGAGAATTATGAAATTGACCTTTATGGTGGATGAATAGGAAATGATATATTGATTCTACTAGTATACGAGAGGCCACGAGACCTATTTAGCAGCAAAGGACCATTTCGTGCACACACACACACATATATATTAGATAGGTGTTCGACATCTTAAGGAGAATCAATTTATTATCTAATTAGTTGGAATTCTGGTTAGGTAGAAGTACCCGCATTAACAGGTAGATTTGTTACGCGTCCAAGTCCGGGTATGTCTTGGTTATCCGTCATGGAATGATCTTGAAATGTCAAGCACAAGTAGTAAAAAGAAAATTGATGGTTTTTTTTTTTGTTTTCCCACAAACGATGCCAATTGATGATGTTTAAAAATCCAATGTGCTTTGGAATAAGGTTTTTTGGTGGTTGAATTATATGTTAATCAAATGTACATTCAAATGACTCTTTTTCTTCAAAGTGAAGGAAATTATCTCTTGATAAATGCCTCTAGATACCTATAAAAAGTTCTCTTTTGAGGGATTTGAGGACCCTCCAATGATAAAATAGGTAATCTATAGAGAAAAATAGTAATAAATATGCTTGAGAGCCTTAAATACTAAGAACAAAGTGATTCTTGTGTTGGATATAAATGTCCTACTGATAATTTTATCGCAATTCTCTTTCTTTTCTCTCAAACTTGAAGGTTAAAATATGAATAAAATAAAGTTTGATATCAAATTGTTAAATTGTCAAACTTGAAAGACAAAACATTTTAAAAGGTATTGTCAAGTAGTCTCCTTCTCTCTCTTTAATTAAAGCATGTTAATTTTTTCTTTGTTTTTCTTTTGAATAATTCAACAATGCTGCTTTGAAATTTATTTTATTTCAGTTATAGAACATGACTAGTCAATGACATCGCATGCTATCATGACAAACTTTCCGACAAGCTTAGTTCATTAACATAGTGAGTTTAGACTGTTCTAGGTTCAAAGCAAAGTAAAAGTTGACATATTATGGCCTAGCCGACTTCGCGAGTGCACTCGCAAATTAACTAACCTAGCAAAAACCTAACTTTATTAAAAAAGAAAAACCAATTTAAAAGTGATGTCGACTTAAATTTTTTTGAAAAAACATATTGAAACAACGAGTTTTTGAATTGACCTAAGTTAAACTGAGTTAACATATCCAATTCATAACTAGGTCAGGTCCTTTCATCAATCAAATATTTATTTGTTAAAAGTTCATGATGTCGATTTCTTTTATAGGTTGACTATTGTAAAATTCAGTGTAAATTGGAATTTTTCATGCCAATATTTTAATGGGTTATGTTTTGTTATTGTCACACCTGGACATTGTGACGACCAATTAAAAATTTCTTCATTGGAAAGAGAACAAATATATGGTATCTTGTTTTTTAGGGAAAACGTCTGGTTTAAGGAGTTGCCACCTAGTATTATGGTCCATAGAAACCCTAATTGGTCTTATCTGAGGCAGACTGCATTGCTGATTTTGTCTTAAATTGCTAAAAGTTTATTGGTTTAATGCTATGATGGTTTGCTTGTAATTTTCTTAACTCTGATGTCAGTGAATATTCAACTACGGATATTTTCAACTCTAATGTTAGTAAATATTATGCAGTAAAAAAACATACGGTATTCCTGACTCTGGCGTCAGTCAATAAACCAGTAAAATGATTTTAAAATCAATGCATGCATTTTTTTTTAATTTTTTTAAAAGGGAAAAAAAATTTAGTGTACACTTAGATTTGTATTTCACAATAAAAATCCACAGATCATTTATAAAGTGAAATAATTAAAAGAAATATGAGGGACCCATCTTATCTGAGGTAGACTGCATTGCTGATTTTGTCTTAAATTGCTAAAAGTTTATTGGTTTAATGCTATGATGGTTTGCTTGTAATATTCTTAACTCTGATGTCAGTGAATATTTAACTACGGATATTTCCAACTCTAATGTTAGTAAATATTATGCAGTAAAAAAACATACGGTATTCCTGACTCTGACGTCAGTCAATAAACCAGTAAAATGATTTTAAAATCAATGCATGCATATTTTTTTTTATTTTTTTTAAAAGGGAAAAAAAATTTAGTGTACACTTAGATTTATATTTCACAATAAAAATCCACAGATCATTTATAAAGTGAAATAATTAAAAGAAATATGAGGGACCCACAAATAAATTTATCTTCTCAATTTTTTTTTGTGTTAGGTCTAACCCAGCCTATATAAGTTGGGCGAGACCCAACCGGCCCAGCTTGATCACTAGCCCATACCAGTGACCTGGCTGGGCAATAGCTTAGCACGCCTAAATTTATTCACGCGTGAATAAACAGTGCAAAGGTAATTAAAATTACCTTCGGCACAGTGTTCAAACATCAATTGCGAGGAATGAATAGAGAAATGAGCGTACCTAGTTTTGAAATGACGAAGATGATGGCAACGCTGGTTCTGGTCTCAACGATTTCTCTGCTTACATTCTTTCCTTCTGCTCGTTTTCTCTGTTTCTATCCTCCTGTTTTTGTTCGTTCGTCTTCTCTGCACCCACTGGTTCTCTTCTTTTTCGTTTGTTTTTTGGGTTCTTAGTGTTTTTGCTCTCTCCTCTGTTCTTTTGGTTCTGCGTTTCGCTGTTTAAGGGACAATAGGCATTCCCTTGTTAGTGTTCTGAAAGGAAGCCCAGAAGGTCCCTTTGTTCTCTGTTTTTTTTATTCATCGATCTAGGTCTCTCTCCTCCTCTCTACCTTCTCCTTGGTTCTGCTTCTCACAGTACTATACCGTATTTTCTTCCCTCCTTTTAGTTTCCTGTGATGATAGTAAGGGATGTTTCCTGTTCAGATGAGATGTTGAACCTTTTCCTTTTTGAAGTCTTGAGGATGATGCTTGAATGGCTAAGGTTTTTTATGTAAGGGAAGGGCAATGACATGCTATGCTGCTTTGAGAATTGGCTTGATGTTTAAGTAACCACTCTCGGGTCTATAATGTTACCCTCCCTCTGTAAAATCAAACTACCACTCAAGTATACGGACTGCTGACCCCTCTTCTCAATCTTTTCAACATCCCCAAATGTTTGGAGTTGGGTTTGCAGTGGTTTAGGTTTTTATTTGACAGTGGAAAGATGAGGGACTATCATGGGAGGCTCTCAGCTGGAGAAGAGAAGTTGTTGTTGCAGGGGCTGTCACGGGTTGGTCAAGATGGTGGCAGTATTGGCTGAAGGAAAAAGAAAAGGGAGTGAGCGCTGCTGGTTTTAGAAGTGACCATGGTGGGACGGTGATATATAGTGAGGATGGAGGGGTCTGCTTTGGTTGAAGAAGATGACAGGGAATGGGTTACTGGATGTGAGGAAGGAGCTTTTCACTGTGGGAGGGGCGGCCTCATGCAGTGGATTTAGGTTTTCTTCTAAGGTCCCCCCTCTAGGTTTTTTTTGTAATGCCCTCTCTTATGTATATATACTAAGATCTGTATTTATACTGTAAGAGTCCCGTCGTGTATGAGAAACAAAGTTCCAGACAAACTCATTTTTCTCTTTGAATTTTGAATTTAATTAAGAATCAAATTCGAAAGCAGATAATTATCATTAATTTGATGATAAGGATAGAATGACAAAAACATATTATAGTCCCTAGTATTCGCGCAAGTTGACAAATCACACTTTTCATCGAAATAAATCCATGATCTTTTAATTTTACATTTTAACCCTGTAAAACTAAATTACAAGCCAATGGACCCAAAATTGAGTTATAACAATTATATTTGTTAAATTTGATCATTCTTCTTTTAATTTTTTTTTACTATAAAAAAGTTTTATTTTGTAAAATTGATCTTTAATAAATTAGATGATCATGTAATGTATAAAAATGAATTATAAATTTTCTATTGAATCTATAGGAATTCTAACAATCAACATATAATTTGCTTATAAATCATTTAAACCCAATTAGAACTCATTTGCATATCCTTAATTTGAATACTTTTATTTACTTGCACGAACTGGATGACTTTGCATAGTCCAACCTGGACATCTCTGGGCAATTATATTTATCAATTTCTCCAGGTCATTCAAACACGGATACCCTTTATAAATCGAGTCTTATTGATTGTTCTCGGGCGTCCCAACGCAGTCGTCATTAGCCAAAGCTAATCTTGTCATTCATTTCCCGGCAATCCTAACACGGATACCATTAGCCGAAGCTAATCTTGTAAATCATTTCCCGACAATCCTATCATGAATGCCACTAGATGAAGTTAATCTTGTAATTCATTTCCCGACAATCCTAACACGGATGCCATTAGTCGAAGCTAATCTTGTAAATCATTTCCCGACAATCCTATTACGGATGCCATTAGCCGAAGCTAATCTTGTAAATACATTAGACTTTATTTACATTGAACATGACATTATTGTAATTGCATTCACTAGAAAAACTTTAAATTGCATAAGTGCAAAAAGGAGGGAAAATCACACATCTGCTCCGTTTATCTCGTGACCTCCTCCAATAGAAGATCCAATCCCGATCGCTCCTCCTAAATCACAAGAAAGTCTTTGATCATGATTGTTCAAGCCGAATGTTATAGAGAATCCATATTTATTCATTACACATGTCACTTTCTATGCATAGTCATTTCCTCGTCATAACATACATACACATATCATGTATATTTGTAGAGTTAGTATATCAATGTGCAAGTGTCCGCACGACTCAATTTTTATTTTTTTTATATAGTATTCATATGAAAGTCTAATTGTTATTGTCTTAGGCCTGAACTGTTACTGTTTGAAATGTCACTGTTGTAGACCTAGACTGTTACTGCTTGAACTGTTACTATTTGAATCGTTACTGTCTTAGACTTGAACCGTTATTATCTTAGACTTGAACCGATATTGTTTGAACTGTTATTGTCTTAGACTTGAACAGTTACTATTTCAACGATTATTGTCTTAGAACTCAACTGTTACTGTGTCTTAGACCTGAACTGTTACTTTTTGAACTGTTACTGTTTAGACCTAAACTGTTACTATTTGAACTAGAGATGAACATTTTCGGTTCGGTTTTTATTAAAAAAAAACCAAACCGAATTTTTTTTATAAAAAATAACCGAAACCGGTTTGGTTTGGTTTTTTAGGACAAAAACCGGTTCAAACCGGTTTTGCTTGGTTTTTCCGGTTTGGCTCGGTTTTGGCTTGGTTTTTTTAGTTTGGCTCGGTTTTTTTCCTGTTTTTTCAGTTCGGTTTTTTCGGTTTCAGGCTTATAAAACCGAAACCGAACCGAACCAGTTAGTTTTTTCAAAATTTTAATCGGTTTAACCAGTTTTTTTTCACGGTTCGGTTTTTTCGGTTATTTTTTTTCGGTTTAATCAGTTTTTTGATTTTTTTGCTCACTCCTATTTTGAACTGTTAGTGTCTTAGACCTGGATTGTTACTGTTTTACATATCTCACTTTTTGTAACAGTCGTGTTGAATTCATGGATTTTAGCCACCAATTTAAAATCTCTCAAGAATTTTTAACGTCTCATGACTCCATTACATACCAAAATCTAATAAGAACCAACAATCAATTATATTCCTCATCAGACATCCATTCCTTCTTTGATTTTCATGGTAGTAATATTTCACACAATCTCAAGAATCAACATAAGTCCTCCATGAAATTTACGTTGTAAATAGATATTAAAAAAAATAGTTCTACTTACTACCTTATTCATTAATTAAATCTATTGAAATCCCCCAAATTTATTCAAGAACCATAGCTTTCTAGATTCCAAAAATTTCAATCATTTAAGGACTTTAGCTATAACAAAAATCAGATAAAAAGTCTTTAGAATGCCTTACCAAGCAAGTAATTAAACTCTAATCACTACCCAAATCAAGCTTCCAACTCCTCCTCTTCTTTAATCTAGGTCGAACTTCCCATCTCCTTTTCTACTAACCTGCACTTAATTTTTCTTCCTTCCAATTAATACTCACTAAGCTTGGTTAATGTTCCCTCAAGATCTTCTCTTAAGATTTTCTGTTTCCTTTACCATTTTATCTCTCTCACATGTAAATGGTAGTTTCCCCTCTTTTTTTTTTCCTCTTTTTTTCTTCTTGCCCGAGCACACACACATGCACACTTATATATACATACACTAAGTTTTTTACCAAATTCCCTCTATATCCCAAATAGTAAATTTCATGTTTCTAGGATAAAATTCCTGGATCCGGCATTTGTCTACATAAAATTTTTACCTGGGCAAATTCGAATTTTATTTAGTTACTTATTGATAATTTTATTTCCAAATAACTCTTTCTCAATAATATTTTATTCACATTTCTGTATTTATTTATTTTTATTGGTTCGTCCTAATATTTATTTGGTTCTTCTGATAAATCTATTATATAAGCACTTAGATTGCTTTTTTGCCAAATTTTCAACCGGGGTTTACATTCTTCCACTCTCATGAATTACCTACTCCAAGCTATTACGTATATTTTGCACATGTTTTATGGGATTGACAAGACCATTATATTTATCCAAGATTATTTTTATAGAGATATAGTCTTGAGGTATTCGGGTATTCAAAACTAATCTAGACGAGGGAAAGCCCCACACCTGATGAGGGTTGTAGACATCTTCCTAGATGTGCTCGAAGGTTGACCTCCGTTCAGCCTTTTGTCTGCTTGGTTTCGGGGAACTTGAGTATTCTTGCGCGGAATGATGAGATTGGTGGCTATTAATTA
>Ga0325414_1008589_pt1 | contig 10819 bp, 5 predicted proteins | sample PopdelMetagenome_8_FD_206183 | JGI IMG/M metagenome (GOLD analysis project Ga0325414, IMG submission 206183) | Populus deltoides microbial communities from Bellville, Georgia, United States - Leaf-PdKOR-R3 | ecosystem: Host-associated > Plants > Phyllosphere > Phylloplane/Leaf | place: USA...
TTTTTTTTCAATATAGTTCATATAAAATCTACATATTTAGTTGACCGAGATTATAACACAAGTTATTAGAATTTTTTTATTAAAAAATTATTTTTGTGAGACCTAAATATTTAAAATAATATGACCCGCATAATAGCGTGTACACTGTTTCCTTATTCCAAACTCTGAAGTCTACTGTACACTAAAGAAAGAATATATTCAGTGTCTACAGTGCACTAAAGAAAGATATTCAGTTAATTTTTTTTTTTTTGTTGAAAATGGATATTCGTAAGTGGATCGTGGAACCACGCTCCCGCACAACGAATATATTCAGTTTTTTGGCGGCATCACTTCATGCCCACCACTTCTTTCCCAAATTCTCTCGACTCTGCTCCTCATCACTTTCTCAGCTCTCAAACACTTGGTAACTGCTCTCTGTGCTCTCTTTGTTTTGAAAGAAAAAGAGTAGGAAAAAACCAAAACCATAGCCAGCTAGCTAGGGAAGAGAAGTGATCCCGACACTGACACTGATACTGATCTACTGTAGCAGTAACTTTCCCTGCATTGCATAGAAATAGAATGGGAGGTTGTAGCAAAGATGATGTTAGTTACCTGGATCGCCGATTCTCAAAGAAGGTTCGCGATAATGTCCATGGCAACATTTATCTGGATCCGGTATTATCATTAGACATCTTTCCTTCTCTTCTCCGAATTTCTTTGATTCGACTTTCTTAGATTGATTGATTGTTCAATTCAATTTTGATTTCTTTTCGTCACCGAATCGCGCTACTTTCCTTTTCTTTTGGAAACGGCGTTTCGTTCGTTTTGTTCCTTTTAGTGATGGATTATAATTACAATTTGAATTATTGATGTTTGTTTGCTTGCATGTTTCTCTGAATTGAATTTAATTTAATTTTATTTCAGCTCTCTTTGAAGTTTGTCGATACCGAGCAGTTCCAGAGGCAAGCGCAAGTCTGATTTATTTATTTATTTATTCATGTCAAAATATAATTAAATTGAATCGAATCAAAACTATTCACCATCCGAGCTCACAAGTTTTACTATATGTGTACATGCAGACTTCGAGATCTAAAGCAACTCGGTGAGTGTTATTTATATTCCTCTGTGCCTACTTGACCTGATTTTATTAGCATATCTTTTCCTGTGACTCTGATGTTTCTACTTTTTATACCGCGGCTAAGAATTTAAGCCTATATATGAAAATTTTTATTTTCTCATGCAATTAATTAATTCAATAGTTTTGAAGGGGGAAAAAAAACTGGCTGCTTGCCTCCAAAGTAGCTTTTAAGTTTCATGCTGAATATCCTTGTTGGAATCAGATATGTTTTATTTATCTAGAAATACTAGTTTGAGTGAGATTTTTTTTTTTAACTTATATCTATATACTCATTCCTAGTAAATCTATTTGACTACTCTTCTATCACATATAGTCTTCAACGATGTTAAATTCAATTTATCAGGAAACAACGATAGAATTTTTGTTCTGAACAATTTCAAGTTCATCCCTGAGTGAAGAACATGGAGTAACTTGATTGTTTGCTTTGGTCACTATTATTCTTTTTAATGGAATCTTGGTTGTTTTTAGCACTCTGATTTCCATAACGGTCAAATGTGATGTCAGAATCCATAGTTGAAAGAAATTGGCTTATCAACTACATCATTGGAAGAATTTGTCACTAAACTGGACCTAGTAAGCTATAACTTGTTCACCAGCAAGAGTGTCGCAACAAGCCATTTCAGTGTTCTGTATAGAAACAACCATCTCTAACTTCCATTTCTGAGAGATTTCATTCTTTTCACTAAACAAGTTTTACTCTTATGCAGGTCTAACATACATGGTTTACCCAGGGGCTGTGCATTCTCGATTTGAGCACTCACTTGGTGTATTTTCACTGGCTGGTGAAGCAGTTCACAGAATCAAAGCTCAGCAAGTAAGAATGTCACTCTGAACATCATTCTCATCATGATCTCCAATTATGGGCATTTGTCCTTCACACACATCCCATATTTGTAGGGTTCAGAGCTCGGTATCGATAACTTGGATATACAAACAGTGAAACTTGCTGGTAATGAATTGTGCATCATTAAAATGGCTTTACTTATGGTTGCTTTTCATGTTTGTGTATTTAATCTCTTCCTGATTTATATAGGACTACTGCATGATGTTGGCCACGGGCCATTCAGCCACATGTTTGAGCGCGAGTTTCTCCGTCAGATTCCTCATGGCATTAAATGGTAATTCTGGCAATCCTTTCGGATTTCCCTCAGAAATTAGGACCATTCTTCACTTCTTTGACCTTTCTGTTTTCATTGGTAAAGTCATTCCATTAAAATGTGATTAGAAGGATGCTAGAATAACAATTTCCATATGCTGATTATACTAATGAATTTCTTGTGCTTAATTTTTACATTTGCTTGTTTTCGCGGAGATTGATGTCTTCTTAATACCATATCACAACTTATTTGTATTCATTGATCATAGATGCAGATGGTTGATGTGTTCGTTGACCAATATCATGATGTTAAAACCATATTTTTTTTTCTAACTGTTTTAAGTGTTGTATTCTAATAATTTTGTTTGTTATGTATTCTGGTTGTGAATGCTGAGAATAATGGACTGAAAAAGATTAACCATGTGATTCCAGAGGCTAAGAATATAGCTGATTTCAGTATTTCTATGCAGATTCCGTTCAGTTTTTTCCTGTAGGAATGATGTAAATGTTTCCTTTGTTCCTTCCTTTCTATGTGCTGTACTAACACAACACAACCTAGTTAATTAGTAAATGTTGATTTCAGAAAATGCATCTTTCTACCATCTGAAGAATTTATTTTGCACAGTGAAATCATGTTTTATTTAACAATATGGGTGGATGATATGCCATTGTTCTCCCAGTTAGGTGCATTTGCAATACCTTCATTTGATTATTGCCGAACATTATGATTTACATTGATGAAAACAGTATTTTTTGGTTTGTGATAAATCTTATGGAAAATGGTATACCTTTCCTATAGTCATTACTGGTAATTGCTTCTAACGAGAGGATTTTCCAATATTTGAGCTACTGTTTTAAATATTTTCCAGGTGTCATGAGGACATGTCTGTGAGAATGATAGACCACATTGTCGATTTCCACCATATTGATATTGATGCTGAATGCCTAAAGAAAGCAAAGGTTATATCTTGACAGAATTACTTTTCCTTTCTTCTGCTGGATTTTCTTTTTTCCTTTCTTGGTTCAAGTTTTTCATTGAACACGTGATTGTGTCAATTTTAATCTCACCATCAACAACATCTCTTTTTGTTGTTTCACCGAGGTTCTTTTATCTACTTAAAGAAAAACAGATACATGCACGCTGATTTAAAAAAAGAAAAAAAAAACAATTGCTAATACGTGGATCCCTTATGCATCTGTGTCCTCTTTTACAGGAAATGGTCATTGCAAGCACAGAACATATTTCTCATAAAGTAAGCCATCTGACAGTCCAAGAGTCTATCTGTGGTTAGCAACCCTCATTTCAATTCCTTACGTATCTAATTTAATCGTTGGCTAATTTTCTACGTTCTCTTACATGTAGAGTGTGAATGAAAAGCATTTCCTATATGATATTGTTGCAAATGGTCGGAATGGTATAGATGTTGACAAGTTAGTTGATCTCTCTCTCTATATACGTATCCTTACGAATCCCCAATCTCCTTATTTGGGGTTACTTTCACTGCACATGGTTTTGACAACAAAAGATTATCTGCTAGGTTTGATTACATTGTGCGTGACTCCCGGGCTTGTGGACTGGGCTGCAGTTTTCAGATTGAACGGTATGCATGCTTTTATTTTTAGGCATGATCAAACAAGTTGTTTAGGTAGCCTTCTTTTCAAGTCAACTCACATGACATTTCCATCCATGCTTTAGCCTTTACTTGGTTAGTTAGTTATTATACTTGTGTATTCTTACCGTCTAAACTAGTGCTATTCCTTAGTCAATAAGCATTCTTTTTAACCTACAGGTTAATGGATAGCATGCGAGTTATGGGTGATGAGATATGTTATCGTGACAAGGATTGTTAGTATATGTTGTAATTCTGTTTCCAGTTTTGCTGGTAATCATTGTATTCTTTAATTAATTCTTGATGTTTTTGTCAGATCTTACAATCTTTAAGTTATTTTCCTCTCGTGCTGATCTGCATCGTACGGTCTATACACATGCAAAAGTAAAGGTGCCTATATATTTGGAATTATTTTCTGGAAACAAATGCTTTGTTTAGTTGAATCTTTATCCAAATGGGGAAATGCAATGTATTTGACATTTCTTTTTCAGGCTATAGAAATGATGTTTGTTGAATCCTTGATAAAAGCGGATGATTACCTTCAAATTTCATCAAAAATTCAGGACCCAGCTGAATTCTGGAAGGTTTGTGGGCTTAAAACATTAATTGAACTTGCTGTTGATGCTTTGATTTTAGTGTTCACGGGACTAATGCTATCCATCTAAATTTTGCAGATAGATGATTCAATATTGAAAACCATTGAAATTTCTCATGATCAGGAGCTGAAGGAAGCTAGAGATTTAATCCTGCGCATTAGGAGAAGAGACCTATACCAGGTATCCTAATTTATTATCGGGACAGGTTTGATGGCCTAATTTTTTGTGATCTAGGAGCATGATCTATTCTTGTTTTGAGTTATTTTGACTCAAAGGAAACCTATGTTCCTGTTTGTTAACACACTATTACAATTTGTTGTATTATATTTTTCAGTTCTGCAATGAGTTTTCTGTTCCGAAGGACAAGCTAGAGCACTTCAAAGACATCACTCCACAGGACATTGTTTGTTCCCAGGTTTATAATAGACTACACACAAAAAAAACATATGTTCTATGTTAGTCTTTTCTTTCTACAGCGCACTAGAAACTTTTAATTGAAAGTGATTTTTCATTCAGGGAAATGGTGACATTACACTAAAACAAGAAGATGTTGTTGTCTGCAATGTGAAGATTGATTTGACACGGGGTAGAAGTAACCCTCTTGAGAAGTAAGCAGGAAAAGAGTCAAATTATGATTATGTTGGAATCGTTCCTTGTTTTGTTGTTCTTTAATTGGCCGGCTTCTGCAACTATAAATGACTCTGGTCTTTTGTTTTTGCATGTGTTTCAACATTCAGCATAAATTTTTTCCAGGTACAAAGTTCACTTCCAATGTGCTTAATTTAAAGTATTTTTCCTAGCATTTTTTTTTCTTACAAGACTAAAGATTAGTATGAATCTCAATATTATCCATGGTCTGCATTGTCAAATATGTAGCAGAGGACAGTAGAACTCTAGTAAATATATGCTGTAGTTTACTTTCTTTTGTTTTCATAAATTACAGGCTTGAATCTAATCAAGGATTCGTATCTCAAAATCTTTTGACGTTGCTTGTTGTAACATCCTTGTTGAATTATACTATTGAATTTATGTTATTTTACAACAGACACACAAGGGGCTGGTGAAAAAATTATTGTAAAAAATATGGAATTTGGCTATGTTTTTTCCCTCGACTAAATTTGTTATGTAGAGGATCATTGGGTTCCAATACCTATTCAACCTTAAGGCTGGAGTCTCCTTCTTAAGCTATAGCTTAGGGTTTCTAACTGTTTAATGTTACAGTATCTTAAAAGAATATGTTTCTGTTTTAAGGTTTTTTAACAGCTTTACTTGCTATCAGGACTTTGAGAGCAACGAGAAATTCCCGATACATGATTATCGCATCAGTCATTTGCTGCCAGCTTTTTGTGAAGATAGGATTGTGAGGGTGTATTCTAAGAACCCCGATCTGGTTTGTAACAAACACAATAATGTTTTTAAATAATTAATTAACTTTGAATTACTTTGTTTTGATAAATCAATGCATGGGCATCATTATACAGGTGAAAACAGTTTCTGAGGCTTTTGAAAATTTTCAGCTAAAGACATATGGAATGAAAGCACAGGTACATGCAACTCCTGATAGGAAGAGGAATCGTCGGAGGTTAGAACAGTCGTACTGAGAAGAATCACCGAAGGCTCTTGTGGTTGCTACTATTGTATCCTATTCCACAGTGCTTTTATTTTGGAACTCATACACTTCTTTCTAAATGGAGAAAGAAAACTAGCTCACATACACACACATAATAGAAGAATTTGATTAGCAAGTGTATAAATTCACACTGCCTCCCTATATCTCCATTTACTTTGATACCCAGCACAATATGTGAATATTCTTTCTCATACTCTGACTAGTAGGTGGGTGATGATGATTTCTACCAATGAAATTTGTTCGTAGATTTCAATTATTTGGAATGGGTTTTATTTTTCTGTCATTATTCTATTAGGAGGGTTTTTTTTATTTATTTGTTGTAATTTTTTTTAGCTGGTGATAGTGCAGTTAGAAAACAAGCAACAAAGACATTGCAAAGGTAATTGAGAACTTGGAGTTAGCTTGTAGGTAACATGGAGAGAACTCTGGGTTCAGTTTTTTAATTTGAATTTGTAGCTTGGAAGTTCTGAAAGTCCACACTGATTGATGCAGGTCTCCCCTTCCAAGCAATAGATCTGTGTTTCATTTAATAGATTGCAGTTTGCCTTGCCCTTGCAGACATTATCAAAGATGACCATGCATGCATCTGCCCGGCTAGCTTTGTGATACTAAACATGTACAATCACTCCTGCTTAGCTCAGGTTTGTTGTTAGTGCTTGAGTCCCCACGTGCTGTCATCACTGTTGCAAGAGAACATGGATAAACCAGGGGCAAGTCGGGCATGGCAATCTCTGTATACATCGCATCATCACAAAAATTACAGAACTGATATCTTAGAGTTTGAATATATATATATATAATTCGAAATTACTTATTTCATTTTAGCCAAATCTGTGAGATTTTTGAAGTCACCATGTAAAAGACATGCCCTACAGTGATATGTGTTGGAGCTTTTTATTCAGGCGTCCAGGCAAAACCCGTCATTTTGTTGAAGCTTTAACTACCTCCTGAATCAGTTACCTCCAGCATTTGATATTTGTGCTGTATGATTCTGTGTTTCAAAAATACTTTTGATGAAATTTGAAAGTTTTTTATTTTTTTATTAACTTTAAATTAATATATTTTTAGTGTTTTTAAATCATTTTGATATACTGATGTTAAAAATAATTTTTAAAAATAAAAAAAATATTATTAACATGTATTTTAACACGAAAAGCTATTTAAGAAGCAAACACACTGTCAAACAAAGTATGTCCTTTGATTTGGCATCTCGGTACATAAATTCAAGTAGTAAATTGAAAAACAAATCATCAAATCCCCAGCAGGCTGGATAATCAGTTATCATTGTATTCTTTTCTACTTGCATACGAGGCAGTGTATTGACAACCAGTGACTTGCGGAACTAATTTACAAGCCCGTAAGGTAAAGAAAACAAAAGGAGTCACAACTCACAAGGTACACCAGGCGGATATTGTCTTAAATACCACCAAAGAACATAAACCGATCCCTTTCTGTACATTTGGTGAAGCACTTAAAAGGGCTTCAAACTCGCATGAACTGATCAGTGCTAAACAACCAAGACATGTTCGCTCTGAACGAAACTGTCAACATTTTGATGAATAGTTGCGAGGATTTTAGCAATGCCGGTTGATAGAAGAGCATAAGGTACACGATGATATTGGTCAACAGTGTCCAAATTCAGCCCCAAACCTGGGACTCTATTAAAGAAAGCTGATGATTGTAAGATTCTTCTTGAAATTCCAAATCGGCAGCAGAGGTTAGAACATGATGACCACCAACAAGTATAGCAATTTTTTTATGCCTAAAACATGGAGACTTTTCGAGTACAAGAGTAACCGTGTTCTAGTAACTTGGAAGTCAGGAAAACCTGTTTCCGAGAGAGAAACTTCTAATGCCACTGTCGAAATACCATATCACCGTGTGGTTACTAACTTGTGTTGCACATCTGATGAGATTAATGATGGTGCCAGGGGGTGATTTTGGGTTGCAGTACTTAAACAGGAATTCTTAGTTTAATATACTGAGGAAACATTAAGAACCAGCCCTTGAGTTTTAGTTGGAAAATTAATGAAGTGAAACTAAAATATATGAAGAGAACAAGCAGCACCTTGAATTGGGTGAGATAGGTAGAGGGAGGAGGACATGGAGAGAGAGAGAGAGAGAGAGAGAGAGAGCGAGGTTCTTGATCAAGACTAGAGAATTGGAGAAGACTTGTTGAGGAAGCTTGCCATTGCTGTCTGTCTCTAGCTCGTGCGCGTTCGTCGATGGTTGGTCCTAGCACGTCTTTAATATTGGCTGGTTTTGTTTGTAAAGAAAAGACAAATACACAAGACGAGGAGCCATATAAAATCAAGCCCATGGGCACTGTTTTAAGCATACCTTTCTCGGCCTTTTGGCTAAGATCAAGTGTAGTATCTGTTCTTATCAGTTTAATATTTGATACGTGGATCAATGGTCCACATGATATAAAATTAATTTTTCTAGGATGAGGGCCCATAAAGGAAGCTAGCTGCTGGGGTTCTCGAGCGTCGCCTCAGCGTTGCAGTACTTCAATGGCCTGGCGCACCCTCTAGCTCAAAGAAGTGTTTTGGTCTCTTTCCAAATGAATTTTTTATCCCTCGTACTTCTTGCTTTGTTCACTTTACCTTCCAAAGCTAGATTTTAACCCCAGACTGTTTTGTCTATATGGAAACGAGCTCAGCGGACAAGTACCAGATAGTATCGGTAAGCTGACAAAACTCTAACTTCACCCGCATGAGAATAAGATTTGCCTGGTTCCTTCCCATCAAACCTCAGAAACCTTCTCAACCGACCTCCGGATATTCTTGGTGTCGAATGCTTAATCAGCTACTTCTATATTCAAATGAGCTTAACTGGTACGATAGCAAATTCGCTTACAAACTTGAAGAATATGGTACAAATGGATCTTTCTGACTGGTCCTGCACCAGACAAAAATCTCTTAACAGGGAACGTTCCACTTTCATTGGAGAACATAAATGCCATCTCAGAGATGTACTGCGATACGAATCATCTATTTATTTTTAAAAGATTTGTACCTGTTTATAATGATTTTATGTGTTGTTGATTTTGTTTTTGATTAAAACATGTATTAAATAAAATAAAAGATTCAACTCAATTTATGTGAGGTTTTAACATTCGTACTTAATATCTGACAGTATTTTTATTTCTGATTTTCTATACAATTAATATGAATTTTAAAAGAAATATAAGCTTGATTCAATTTATTTCCTAGATTACAATCTTTTAATATTTAATACTTTATTGTAATTTTTAATAATTAACACAATTTGAAAAAATATATTAATCAAAGAAGACAGTCATTCCGAAATAATTTTCAAGATTTAGAAGAAACTAGGGTTAGGGTTAGAATACAATAATTACTGATTTCATTTTATGTACTTTAAATAAATTTATTAGAAATAAAAATTAAATATGAAAGTTTTTTTAACATTTTTTTTATATAAAAATATCAAGTATAAATCAAAAGGATTATATATGTATTTAATTAAATAAATTAAGAATCATCTATATCAATAAATAAATAATAAGGTTATTAACAATAATTAAATACATATATGAAAAAGTCAAAAGGTGAATATATATCAAGTAATAACAAAATTAATGACTTTATTTATTAAAATTGTTTTTTTAATCAAATAATAACAAAAATTGACACTTAAAATTGATTGAATAAAAATAAAAAGAACAAATTATCTTGTAAGGTTACACTTGTAAGAAATATCTTCCACAAATAAAATAAAAAATATTTTTAAAAATAAATTTTAATTATATAAAACATAAAAAAAAATATAGATATATTAAAATGATCTCTTCAAAAACTAAATGCAAACAAAATAATTAAAAAAATCACAATTTAAAAAAAGCTAAATACAAACAACAAGATATTAGAGAGAAGGGGTATTAATTTTAATATAATTTAAAAAAATACATATGTTTTCTTTAAAAAAGGATAAAAAGAAAGCAATAGGCTAGAAATAGCCTTAAAAAACTACACAAAAAAATAAAATCAACCCAAAATAAAAACTCTTCCCAGACTTATACATGATTTTGTAGGAAATTTCAAGGCACAAAAACACCTAAGTAGAACTCTACTCACCAAATAGAATAATTTGATACTAAAATCGATAATTTTGATAGCTAAAATTAGTGCAACACAGTTTTTCTCTTTCTATTATCTAAATTCAACAATCTTTCTCTCCTCTTTTAAATCAGGAACTAAAAAATAATAAAATTAAATTTTTTTATTAAAATTAAATTAAAAAAACATTGAGAGACTGAACATGTTTAATTTGCAAAGTTTAAAGATTAAATTAAACTTTTTGTATGAATTTTAAAAATGTCAATTATATATAGCGTTATTTCTACTTTAACCCCTATTTCTCAATTTTATTTTGATTCAACAAATTTAATTAAGTTGTCCTTCAATTTAGCCAAAAATAGATGCACTCATGCAAAAAAAAAAAAAAATTGAGGTTCAAATTTTTTTAAAAAAATAATTTTTTAAAAAGTAAATCTATAATAAAATGTGAAAGTAATCTATATGGTATATTTACAGTAAAAAAACCACGCCTTTTAAATTTTCAGTGAGCACCGTATTTTATTCCTTCACTCCGTGGCTGTTAATTAATTTTTCAAGATTTTAAAGCTTAGTTACAACATCTAATTTGGGGTTGATTCAACTTTAAGGTCTGTGTAGTAAGTATGGAATGTTAATTCAAGTCGAATTAAGTTTTAAATAATTTTTAAAATAATATTATTAAAAAAAA
>Ga0325414_1008590_pt1 | contig 10818 bp, 4 predicted proteins | sample PopdelMetagenome_8_FD_206183 | JGI IMG/M metagenome (GOLD analysis project Ga0325414, IMG submission 206183) | Populus deltoides microbial communities from Bellville, Georgia, United States - Leaf-PdKOR-R3 | ecosystem: Host-associated > Plants > Phyllosphere > Phylloplane/Leaf | place: USA...
TTGTTTTATTATTATTAATTATACACCCCACCATAAGGATGACATGTCTTTATTTATCACTTGTCATAAAAAATTTAATAACAAAAACATTTAATTAAAAAATAAATTAAGGCACAAACATTTAAATAGAAAAAATAAAAATAGATATATTTAATTGGAAAATAAAAGGAGGTACAATAGGGTTTAAAATAGGCTTTCATCCATCGATAGGATGAGTAAAAAAATAAAAAAACCGAGAAAATAGAAAAAAATAATTAAAAAAATCGAACTGTGAAAAAAAACGGATTAAAATTTTGAAAAAAATAACCGGTTCGGTTTTGGTTTTATAAGCCTGAAACCAAAAAAACCGAACCGAAACCAAAAAACCATGCTAAACCGAAAAAATTGAGCCAAATTAAAAAAACCAAAATCGAACCGAACCGAAACTGATCGGTTTGAACCGGTTTAAATTTTTTTTAATTTTAATTTAGTTATTGTTTTATAAAAACTAAATCAAACCAAAAATAATCATCCCTATTCATCGGTAAGCATTATCTCAATGGATGTAAAATAAATTGAATTATGTCCTATGAGTATTGTTTTATACGTTTAACTTTTTTGGAGCCCAAATTTATTTTAATTCCTCTTTTAATTTTTATTTTTTCCAATAAAATAAAGGATATGTTTGATGTACCAGGTTTAACACGTGGTCGCTGAAGGGCCCGTGCACCTCCATGTGTATATCATAGAGAGCCAGGTGGCCCGATCCTCACGTGGCATTCCTCATCCGATGTGAGACAGATGGCACCCATTAGGCCCAGGTCAGATTCTTAACAAAGCTACTCGAATGCAGCATCTCCGTCAAGAAAGCCACGTGGTCAAACTAGCTCGTGCAATCGCCTCCCAAAAGGACACATAATATATGTATTGAATGTACTTGCGATTCTTGTACCGCTTTCTAGACCATAATTTTTCAGCCCGAGTACAAGGCTTGACTTATGAACCATTAAGTCCGTTACGGTTAATTTAAGTTGACTTAAATGATTAAAATATATATATATATATATATATATATATTATTTTTTAAAAAATAAATTATAATGTCACGAGTTAATATAGATTTTTTTTTATTAATTTATATTAAATCGATTGAATTGTAAATTAACTCACAAAGTCCATTCCATCCCAATTCTCTGAAATTTTCATTTGGATTTTACCAATACCTCGTCCCTCTACTCTTCAAATTGTTTCAATCAAGTCCCTCTATTTTATTTCTGGTATAAAAATTTGAAAACCAATCTTCATGCACTCTTAACAATTACGCATGCAAAACACAATACTTAACTTTAGTACTTTAAACGCAAAGCAAGAACTAGGCCAGAAAACCATCCTATCATGAACAATCTAGAAATAACTATATTTATTATCCATGCTATGCTGTGGATGGAATTGTTTTTTTTATTAATAATAAAAAATTCAGATATTTATCCCATCAGATTTAATAAATTTTTATTTATTAATTTATTCTTCATTCAATTATACAATTTCTCTTTTTTAAAAACAAAAAACAAACATGACATGTGCGTGAGACTAAAATAACAAAAAATAATCTATTTTTTTATATAAAAAACTAAATAAAAAAATAAGGATTTTTTAGCTAAATAATAGAAAGAGGTATTCAAATAAGGATGGATGACATTAGTTTTTCTTCTTCAAGTTTTAACAACTGAAAATGCATCAAAACCTAAATAAACTTATTAATAGGTTTAAAAAACAAAAACCAACTCGAATTAAAAAAAATACATTGAAGATCAGAATTGAGTAAAGTCAAAAAAACATTTAAGTGGAACTCTTTTCATTGAATAAAATCTATTTACATTAAAAACATTTTTCATGGTAAAAGATCACTATCAATTATTGATTTTTTTTTTATAATCAGAATCCGTGCGATTTTTTTTCTTATCTCGAGCCATTAACTTGAAAATTAGAAAAAATTAAGTTTTGAATCCAAATTTTATTTTTAAAAACTAAAGGGATAAACAAAGAACCATCTGGAAAGTAAAAGGATCAAAATAAACTTTCATACTAATTTTAAAATTATCACCTATTCTCATTGTTTTTTTATTTTTTTTACTTTGATCTTTATTATTTTTTAATAAATTAGAAATAATTAATCATCAGAGATTAAATTGCAAAGAAAAAAATTGAGGATAAAAAATAATAGAGAATTATCCTGATCCACCGTACTTTGTATCAAGATATACACCTGCGTGGTGTGCAATATTTTCTCTGGCCTTTTAGTGTTTGTTAATGGTTTTGCCCACGTAGCATACATCCAATATCTGGAGATAGAAGTGATAGCAAGTACATGCCGACACATTGTTAAGCATTTAGACCAAGCTTGATTATTTTATTTGGGTTGGTGTTTTATTTTTTTAACTTTTGGTTTGGAGTGTGTGTGTATATATATTAACTTGAAATTATATAATTTAAATTTCAAACACAATATTAAATATCTAAACATTATTTTAAAATTTAAACATTTTTATTTAGTAATTATTCGATTATTAGACTGTGCTATATTACAAGTGGGATCAATTTTTTAATGTAAAACGAAACATCAAGTTTTTCTAGTAGAAAGTTTTTTAATAATCATGTGGGAGTTGACTTGATCAACTAAAAGGGTAAAAAAAACAACCTTAATGACTAAAAAAAAGAAAAAGCATAGTTTGAATAAAAATAGAATTCAAGATGATATATATTTTTTTAATATTGAGATGACAACATGTTAGATTAACCTTTCAAATTTATAAACTGGGTCATAAGACCATGATAAGCCATTGTAAAGTAAAAAAAAAATTATGAAGCTCAAGTCTTTATAAACTCATTGTCGAATGATGAAACTAGTAAAAAAACAATCTAAAAAAGGACACAATAAAATGAACTAAGTCTACTCAAGTCAACTTGTAAATTGTGACTCAGGTTATGGAATTATAATAACTTTATAGAAAAGTAGCCAAAATAAATGACAAAGTCTATTTCATAATCAAACAAATATTAAAGATGTTGAATAATAAAACTAATAAAAAAATATCAATTAAAAAAATTGATAAAAAAACTCGAGTAAATCGGGTTAAGTCATCAAACCCATGACATAGATCATGAGACTGTGATAACAAAAAAAGAAAAAGCAAATCACAACAAGTTATGAAGTCCAATTTCAAATAAACTAAGTGTTGAATGATAAAATCAAGAAAAAATATATAAATTAAAAAGAAAAACTATTCACATAATAGAACCGAAACATCTCAGTTAAAATTTAGTCGAGAAATCTAGAATAAACCAAGATTTAGAACAAGATAAAATATATTCCATGTTGATCTATTTTTTTTAAATAAAACAAGATATACTAATAGCGTAACAAATTGATAACCTTGATTTTTAAACATGACAATGCAACTTGGTACCACAATTAGAAGCTGATAAAATTGTCCAAACCATTATTCACAACGTGACACATACAGCCGACTAAATTGATCCTCGTGAAGATGATAAGTTTCTATCAGCATTACGATCTTAATGACAGCTTTGGTAGTTTATATGGAAAAAAGTTATTTTTGAGTCTTTTCAAGTCATCTAAGTTAACTCAAAATGAGAAAAATCTAGGCAAGGTAAAAAAAATCATCTGTCGTATTAGTTTCATCAATAAATTTCATAATGAAAAACATCAAATATAAAATTAATCTTTGTTAAAAAACCATCTCAACTCAATAGGTTAAGCTGTTAGATGAGATTTCAAGATATAATTTATATTATTTTTTAACACACGTTTTCGAGTGAAAGCTCTGTAGGCTTTAAACTTGCAAAGATCTATACTACCTTGTGCTTAATTTTATCAAATAAATAGGGATAGTGAGGTTCGAACCCGTGACCATTTGGTCATCAAGGCTCTAATACCATGTTAAAGAATCATCTCAATCCAATAACTTAAGCTGTTAGGTGAGGTTTTAAGATATGATTTATATTATTTTTTAACTGCCAATAAAATCAGAAATATTAGGATCTTGGCAAAAATGTGTTAGCCATGTTTCTGAAATTAAGAACACCAGTCGCATTTGGGAGTTCAATTATATGAAAATATTAAAAGAGGCTTGAGGCATATAATTAAGACGATGAAATATGGTCAAATGAATAACAATTGGAGAGGATGACTAAAGCCAAAATGCAATGGTGCTTCTTTGCTTCTTTCCCTGTTGACTGGATTTTTAACGAAAATACTTTTCTGCTATTGAATAATTTGGATCGTATAGAATAGCTTTTTCATGGAGGGAAAGAAGTCTATATTTTATTTTATTGATAATTATTTTTTAGCAATAAAAAATTAACTAATTAATAAAATATGGAGAGAATTATTTTAAGCAATGAGGACGGAAGTCATTTCATTGCCAAAATATATTGAAGTTAATATTCCGGTAATTCATATAGGAATAAAATCTTCAGTTGGGTTTTTCGAAACACATACACATAATGAAAATAATAAATTTAAAGTTTTTCAGAAGTCTCGGGGATTCTGTTAGATAGATTTAAAGTTATTTAGGGTTTATGTGAAAATTACCTGAAGATTAGATTTTTTTTTCAGCTATTAATATTTGTTTCAGGCTGAATTATCCCAAACCACAAGTTGTCCAAGTGTTCGACCTCTAACAGTAATCAACATGAACTATCAGTGATAGATCTCTTAAATCCTTTTATAAGAGAGGGATTACTATACTTTAAAGTGCTAGTTTTTTTTATGTGTTTTAGGTGTTTACGTACTATACTTTTCTCACCATTTTTCTTCTTCTTAGGAAATAAGAGGCATAACATTCTATTTATAGAGAAACTTAAAAAACTCTATAAATAACAAAATATTAACGTGCCCTTTAAATCATAACACATATATTATTTTAGACTAATTTTATAAATTTATTCAATCAAGTCCTTATTTGATTGTTTCTAGGTTTAGAATTGCAATACCATGTACTAATTACATTCTAGTTCTCAATTTTTAAAATTTATTATAAAATCATGTCATACTTAATTAACCATCTCATTTTAATTTATGACCAATGATTTTTATGTATGTGACCTGTTAGGTTCCCTAATAAATTGATCCAAATATAAATTATAATCCTAAATAAAATAAGATTAGATAAATTCAAAATTTTAATTTATTATCAATTCAATAATTGATTGATTTATATTTGAAGATCAAGTAATAATATCTAGCAACCTGTCATGATTCCTTAAATATTAGAAAAGTTATAAGTGGTTTGACTTAACCTTTTAGTGACTAGTTTCTCGGTGTAATTATTATCCATTTATCAAGAATGTTCTGATTTAGATATATAGCATGAAGTATGTTTGCTTTGTCAAATCATGTTAGTTCTCAATATTATAGTAATTGATTATTTATATAAGGGTTAAAATTTTTTCAAATCTTATTTCACTTTGGACAATAATTTTACAATGAACACTATTTGAGAAAAAATAAAATATTTTACATGTAAATATTTTTCAAGGGAAAAACTTTTATAAGTAAAATAATTTTAATTTATAAAATATTTTACACAAAAACAAATAAATAGATTGTGCAAGAGCTTATGTGCATTGTTGCTCTGACAGATGTTAACTTTTGATTAGGCCTCCGATTGACATAAATGATACCATTTCGAAAAGTTTATTCACAAATCTACTATGTAATAACGAAGCACCGAAAGTCACTTGACATTGTTTTTAGGCTACTGATCATAAACTTTTGATTAGGTCTCAAATCATACCAATTCAAAAAGTTTATTAATAGTCTATTTTCAAGACCTATTTTAGAGTTTAGCTTAATTTCTTAATTATCCTTTTTTTTATTTCAATATTATTTCTTGGTTTTGTTATACTTTTATTTTTTAGCTCATAGTTAACTAAGATAGATTATTTAAATTCTTGTTTTAGAAGGAAACTCAATTGCTGATTTAAAAAAAAATTAAATTTGTGAGTTTTTTTTTTCTTTCTAAAATTTATTGTTGGGTTTCTTGTTTAGGATTTTTTAGTATAATAAATCTCAGTCCTTTGTTATACATTAATTTATTTTCATAAAATGCTTATGTTTGGGTAAAGATTATTCTAATTTATTTTCATATTTAATTAACCTGAACAAATCTTAATCTTAAAGTTATCCAATCTTAACCGACCAGGTAATTCAAGTTATTACAAAAACATATTATGAAGTTTGAGACCCAATAAAATAAAATAAGTATTTTATTTTATTTTATTAGAAACATATATTAAAATCTAAAATTGGTAATCAACAAAAGGAAACTAAAAGAATAGTACGAGTCCCAACTCCTTCACCTTTCATATGAGTAAAAAACAAAGCTGCCCCATTTTTTTTCTTATATATATATATATATTTTATTTTTTTTAAATTCTACCTTTCGATTTTTTATCGATTGAATCATTTTAACTTTTTTTTAATTTTATCTTTTAATATTATATTAATTTTAAATTGATCTTTATAATTTGTTTATATTTTTTACGAGGTTATCACAGTCTCTAACAAACATCCCGATATTATGTTGATGTTCAATTCTATGAACACCTAGTTTTTTTATCATATCATTAAGTAAAAATAGTTAAAACAAAGCAAAGTTGTTAAATCCAAGGGAGTTCATGATCTAAATCGCGAGTTTAGTAGATTAAGCTGCGAAACTCGGGTCGATCCAATATGTCATCGTCTCAATATTAAAAAACATATCATCTTGAATTTTTTTTAAAGCCAAACCATGTTTTTTACTGATCGTCTAAGTTGTCTTTAAACCTATTAAGTCAACTGAGTTACACTGAGACAACTTCTACACGGGTTAATTTTAAATTACGTTAGGCAAGAAATTGAGTCGAGAGATTTCAAAGTTGACCTACTAGGTTGGGGCTCTTATTTTATTTTTAAATTTCATCCAATTTTTTTTTCCAATTGAATCTTTTTTTACCTTTTCTTTTTCAAGTTTATCATAGTTTCAAACAAATATTCTGGTATTTGATTGATGGTTGATTTTATGATTGTCTATTTTTGTTTTCATATCATTAAGTAAAAAATAGGTATGTAAGGTAAAACTATAAATTAATTTTTTTTACCTAATAAAATGCAATTCTAAACACTTAACCAAATGAAGAAGCAATAAAAAATATAAATGCGATAATTAAAGAGTGAGAGTTTAGAGAGATTGCACTAAGATTTATAAAGGTTCAACAAACCATCTACTCCTCTTCTTGAACTTTCATTCAAGAGTTTCACTATTACATCAGTTTTCTTAGTAGGTGAGACCAAACTGTTACATGATTTTTTTTACGGGAGCAAGATCAAACCCAGTCCTTTTACGGGATTAGGATCAAACCATTATCCTTAATCTTTTTACATGCTAAAGATTAGAAAACCTTTCACCAATACTTGTTGAGGGACAAATATTAAACCACTCATAATTTTGTCTCTAGGAGACTTTCCCAAGTGCTTAGAGTGTCACTTACACTTTCTACAATATGCTTTCTTAGTATAGGTGAATGGAAAAACAATTAAGCTCTTTAGAAGGATTTTGTCAATTCACACCTAACTTTGTTTTTGAATGATTACAAGTGAAACAATGGTCTATACATTGTTTTTTAGTGGGAATATACGTAGATTTTTGCCTTGGGAGTTCCACATTTGTTTTGAGCAAGTAAAAGGCTATTGATAGGCTTAGAAAAGAAATTAACCATTAGACATAATTTTTTATCCGTTGGCATAATCGGTTAGACCGTTTTATAATCAATCAGACCATTTTAAGAATTGGTTAGACTGTTTTTTAAGAACTCTAAGAGTTTTAAGAAATTTTCTAAAAATAGCTAGATCGGTTTGAGAAACAGTTTGATCATTTATCAAAATGGTTGGATCGTTTAGGCTACTACCTTGCCATTTCCAAAATGATGAGAACTTTTTGACTATTGTCCAAATTTTTTCCTATTTTTGTGTTTTGATCTTTTCTTAGTTTTCTTTGGTTTTTTCGAGTTTGTTTAGATTGTATGGGTATTATAAAGTGTCCTGAACAAGTCTAAAGCTATTTGGTAAAATCCTATTACAAATTCTTGATTAGTGATGCCAATATCATAATTTCTACAAGTTTTTCATTCTTGACCTTCACGAATCCTTTCCTTACTTGTTTGATGATTTCTTAAATATTGTAAACCGCTATTGCACAAAGGTGTGCTGTTAAAACAATTCAATTAAAAAAAAATAAATACGAGCATGAAAGAGAAGGAGGCTAAAATTCTCCTTAATTGATTTGTATTAAAGTTCTTACTTTAACGTAAATACAAAGAGCTTATATATAGGTTAAGCTAAAAATACTATTCTACCCTTAATAAATAAAATAAGATAAATATATTATTTAACATCTCCCCTCAAACTCATGATGTGACAGCTACAAGCATCGAGAGTTTGCCAACTAGAAAACAAAAACGAAAAATAGAATGCGACCTGGTAAAGACATCTGCAATTTGTAAGGAAGAAGAAACAAAAAGCAAAGTAATGGTGTCATGCTTGAGATGATGACGAGTAAGATGACAATCAATCTTAATATACTTATTTCGTTCATGAAAAACTGAGTTGTGAGCAATCTAAATAGAATTTTGGTTGTCACAATACATAAGAGTAGAATGAGAAAGTGAAACTCCTATATTCGCAAGTAACCAACATAACCAAATAATTTCTTTAGTAGTAGATGTCATAGCACGATATTATGCTTTGGTTGAGGATTGAGAAATAATAGATTATTTCTTACTCTTTTAAGAGATAAGAGAATCACCTAAAAAGATACAAAAACCAATAGCTGATTTGCGATCTGTGGGATCACTGTCATGATCAGCATCAGAGTATGCATGCAACTCTAAGAAAGAGGTAGATGAAAGTAACAGGCTCTGAAAGACTGTACTCTGAAGATATCGTAAAATACGAAGAACAGCTGCCTAATGAACAGTAGTAAAAGAAGCAATAAACTGACTAACAACATGAATAACATATGCAATATCTGGATGAGTAATGATGTCATATACCAAGCTCCCAACAATGGTACAATATAAAGTAGGATATGTCAAAGACAAACCATCAGAAAAAGAATACCTTGCGTTAACTTCAATGGGAGTGTCTACAGTCTTGTTATCAGTAAGTCTATCTCGCTCAAGAATATCTGCAACATATTTCGATTGAGAAAGAAGATAACCTCTAGATATGAATAATTCTTTCCATCCAACCTTACACTCACAGACTGAAGCTCCATTCTCATCTACATACTTACACGCTTCTAGGTGAGTAAGCTACCTCAATACCTAGGAAATACTGAAGAACCCAAATCCTTCATTTCAAACTATCTAGCCAACTTTGTCTTTAAAAATGAGATATCATCAATGTCATCACCAATAATAATCATGTCATCAACATATAAGGTGGTTTATAACCTTGAGGTAGTCTATGAGCATTAGATTGTGACTGACTGCCATGCTTCCAAACTTGATTCTGTTATCTCAACTTGGGACATTGAGTCTTCTAATGACCTTTTTGCTTATAGAAACTGCACTCATCGAAGCCAACTCTTGTATAAAGCTTATTCCTAAACCTCATTTGCTGTCTCATACTTCGCCAACTGCGTACCTATGAAATGCTCAACAGAATCGTTGATCCAAATAATGATCTTTGCATTGTTTGCTTCCATGTATCTATCAAAACAACATCCCCTTCCTCAGTATTTTTAGGTATCACATAAGTTCCACTAACATACCCCTACATCTCCTTACTCTTAAGGAAATTTCTCATTACATAACTTTAGTATGAATAATTTTTTCCATCCAACCTCACACTCATAGACTGAAGCGAATCATCTATTTCGATAGCCATAATTAGCAACAAAAAAAAAAACCAAAATGCAAAAGCAGCGAAAGACAAAGTACCAGATTGCAGAAACTAAACAGATATCACAGATACCCAACAAATATTTTTTTGAAATTATACGATTACTCCAAAACACAACACAAATTGCAGAAGACAAAATACCAAAATAATTGCAGAGACAGAACAAAAATACTAAATTGCAGAAGTTGAAGGAAAGTCGAAATACCAGATTTTGTAGAAGCGGAAGACAAAATATCACTCCAAAAAAAATTTATGTTGGATCCGCGAAAGATGTGTTTGAGATTAAGCCTCGTTCCATAAAATCAGCTCTGATACCATGTTAAAACAATTCAATTAACATAAAAATAAATACGAGCATGAAAGAGAAGGAGGCTAGAATTCTCCTCAATTAATTTGTATTGAAGTTCTTATTTTAACCCAAATACAAAGAGTTTATATATAAGTTAAGCTAAAAATATTATCTACCATTAATAAATAAACAAGATAAATATATTATTTAACATATGCAACATATAATATTTTCTCCTAGTCAATTGGCCCCGTAAAAATATCATTCTACCCCATTAATTAGTGTAATGGTTTATAGTAAATAGAATATAATAATAATTTTATTGTAACAATTCAAAGTTACATGTGTTTGTGTGTACAATAAAATACCAAGCCTGGTTTTTTTTTAAAAAAAAAATTAATGAAAAACCAGGTAATAGATATATAAAAAAAACTTTTGAGAAAAAAATATTCAACTCGGATAGTTCATAAATGTAAACAAAATTTATCTACAATTATTGGAGTTTTCATCTTGCTGATCAAATGGTTTTGTCGAAACCGACACCTCAATTTTCCTATTTTGACACGAAGAACACACTCTCTGC
>Ga0325414_1008594_pt1 | contig 10816 bp, 18 predicted proteins | sample PopdelMetagenome_8_FD_206183 | JGI IMG/M metagenome (GOLD analysis project Ga0325414, IMG submission 206183) | Populus deltoides microbial communities from Bellville, Georgia, United States - Leaf-PdKOR-R3 | ecosystem: Host-associated > Plants > Phyllosphere > Phylloplane/Leaf | place: USA...
TCATATTTGTAAGTATAATCAACATAAAAGGAGCGAGTTATTATATACAAACAATTCAGACTATACAAATCAAATCCTTTAAGCCAATTACAACCTCTTCAGCCTCAGTATGGTATTAGTTAGAGATCGTCAGAACCCATCCATAATTTAGTTAGTTAATCCCCAGTCATCCGCGTGGTTAAAGTTACCAGAAAGCCAACGAAAAAATCTTGAAAACCAACGGACTCAGAAGTGAATTTTCACCTCAACGAACAAGATACTCTACATCGAATGACGACCATCTGTCTTCTCTCTCACTGGTCTTTGTTCTTGAATATCTTCAAGATCATCATCATCCCCTCTCTTACCCGCCTGTTCTTTCCAATGTGCAACCAGTTTTTTCAGCCGAGCAACCTCTTTTGACGATACATTTTTGCTTGGATCATTAACAATTGATCGAACTCTTGACGCATACCTGAAATGGCAAAATGTTGAGATACCAAGAAAGGCAAAAACAATACATGAAACTGAAAGAGATTTGTTGAGATAACTTCTAGCCAAACTTAATTCTTTCATCTTAAAACTAACCAATACTAATCTTGAATAAGACACCAAAAGTATAGATATGTTAAGAATGTTATGAAGACAGACATACATTAGAGAATTGTAAGACTCGTCTAAATTTGATTCGGCTGGAGATACATTCACGAACATAAGTGTCTTCGCATTACCACCCAGGGAATCACTCATTAACATTGTTAACTTGTGGTTCCTATAAGGTATGTGTTGACCACCAGAAGCTAACGCGCTAATGACATCCCCGAGGGCTGAAAGTGACTTGTTGATGCTTTGAGCTTCCTTAAGTTGACTACCTGAAGAGCCTGACTTCTTTATTCTTTCTGAACCGGCAAGGTCCACAAAACTTAACTGCACATGATATCAAGATGTCACGCATGAATTAACAGCTTCAACTCCAAAATATAAACTAGAGAGGCTCGCACTTCATGCTATCACATATTTTGATGCAGCTATGACTGAGCTTATATCTTCAAATCTCACAAGAAAGAACATACGACAAGTAAATGCACATGCACATTATGTTTCTGACAGCAATCATTCAGTGCATAGAAGCATCATATAATTCAATCAAGGATTAGATGAATACCTTTCCCCTTGCTACAGACTGAGTTTGAAGGTTAGTACTTTCAATAACAATTGAAAGAATCAAATGAGACCTTGAACTTTCTTCATTCATTTGAGTCCCAGATGTATGCCGCTGATCAGATCCTCTCTGTATAATGTTTTTCAATTCTTCAAATGTAGTAATGGATACAACTGTCACATTTTCAACAGAAACCATACCCTGTATATCATATAATACGTAATACATGAGCTCCAATAATGACAATCGAACTAGACAAGATTTGAAATAACAAATATTAGATACACTTTTGGGAAATAGCAATCACCTTTGAATCTTTTTTAATATCCAATTTTAGGCGCTTCATATTTTTTGGTAATAGAAGGTCCACAAGCGTATCTTGATACAACTCCACCATATATGCCTGCATCATTTTAAAAATAGGATAAATTTTTTCATAGAATTGAGTGCAATTCAAGTTGATTTAAATGCCTAAAAAGATAACAGAAACATATTGCACACGCAATGATTGAAATGCAGAGGCATCCGTGCATGCATAGATAGAGACACTACAGTCAACATAGACAAGCCAGCGAGGAACTCATGCCGATTATAAAAGTTTCTTATATCCTTAAATGAATGAAGTAAATAATCTAGCTAAAAATTTAGTGCCACCATGTAGAATATGAAGAAGCCGTCATCATTGTCAGAACCCAAAAATTGATGTATAAACCAAAATACCTTTAATGAAAATGAGAATTTGTTGCTATCACATCTTAAAATTTTAAAAAGTTCTGAAGTGGCACGTGGTGTCAGTCCAGGATTGCCTTCAGAGCCATAAACAGTAAATGTCTTCCCAGAACCAGTTTGGCCGTAGGCAAATATGCAAACATTGTAACCATCCACAGCAGACTGAACTAAATACTGCATCACAATTGCCAGAAAGAAAGAATAAATCAAGAGTTTGTTGAAGAATTACAAACTAGTTACAAGGTTGAGGTTCCCTCCGGATTAAAAATTGAAGCAGTATACTGATAAATGAAATAACATTCAAACTCACTCGTGTATCCTCAAACACATCTTCCTGGGTAGCATTTCCATCAAACACTCGATCATATATATGCTGTTTTGCTTTATCATCTTTCCATGGATGTTCAACTGTAAATTCATCTGTGCTTGTAAGCAGGCCTCTATCCTTGTCAGAAATTTCTTTCTCATTTAGAGGCCTTAACCGACAGAAAACCCTGATCTTGCCTTTCATATCTGAAATGCATGAAAGGAAATGGCTTCATTAGCTTTTTATGGTATCAGGACATATAGTTTTCATGTGGGAAAAAGAACTTGTAATAATGTTAGAAAAAAATTGATGACGCAGAGGCCTGTGCAGTTGGTTTGTGAAGTAATGCAGCATTGGATAAAAACTTGTGGCTACTGCCCCTCCCATGAATCTCTTTACTATATTTTTTTCATTTTTCTTTCTAGCCTTTCACTTCATTCCTCAAAGTTTTAATGACTAGTAGACCATCAATCTCTCTCTTCTTGTTTTCCCTTTACAACCATCCCTAGCAAAAACTCTCATATCAGTAAGTTACATCTTACCCTGGATCGCTAAGCAAGTTTTGACATCTTAACCCATCAAAATCTTTGTTAACAAAGGCTGCATGACCTAATCTGATGTCACAGTATTCCTAAGAGTCACAAAATTATAATTTTAATCCTATTTGACAGTGTTCATGACAACATAAAATGCCACAGTTATTAGCTATTTACTTTACCATCCTGAAGTTCTCCTAATCAGTTGCTAGATTTTCAAAAAATCCTAGGACTGCGTCATGAAGAGCATTTAAACTGGGAGCGACATGTTCGTGATGTGATTTTTGAATATGTTGTGGTGGGATTAGGATACTATATACAAGGCTATCCAACCTTCTATGGTATTAAAATAACGTTTCCGCAAAACTTGTTCTTCCTTGTAAAGCACTTCTAGCTCAGCAAGTTGAGATGCTTGCATCTTCAAAATGGCAGCAGTCTGCTCATTCTTTCTGTCAATGTCCTGGAAGCACATTCCAACTTATGGATTTAGTTCAACAAATATGCAAGAAAATTCAACCAATTCATAAAGTATTTGCATAAGGTACAAGTATACACCAGAAATAAAGAAACTAATGCAAAAGCGCATATACCTCTTTCATTTCTCTCAAATCCTCCAATTCCTTCAAATTGTTCTGCAATGAAGCTAAATCTGCATTCACAATTGCAAGAGTTGATTTGGAAGTGGCCAAATCTCGTGTGACCATTTCCAGGTTCCGTTCAAGTTCAATCACTCGAAGCTTTAAGGATTGGCGTTCCTGCTCAATGTTTTTCTCAACAACTTCCATCTGCATTATAACCAACAGTGACATTAACCATTTTGCAGGGACAAATCACCAATAGATGGTTAAAATTCAAGAATGCATCACTACCTCTTCAACTTTCCTTGCAAACCTAGAGATCTTCTGTTCAAGTAAAAATTTTTCATTACCCAATCTTTGCATCCTTTCTTCTGCTGCACGCAGTTCCTCATTCCGCAGTTTCAATTCATCCTGGAGCTTATGCAACACCTGTGTTATCCAGTCCAAAATGATCACTTCATCATAAAGCAAGCAATATGATTCTATTGTATTAATGAGAATTGAGTCCAGACCAGAAAAATCAGTAACAAATTAAACTAAAACCCAGAGCACAATAGTTATATTTTCAGAATTCTACCTGGTTATTAGCTCCAACTAAATCATTTTTGGCATTTTTCTCTAGTGTGAGATTACCGAGGCTGGCCAACCTAGTTTCCATGCTCCTCTTTTCTGACAACACAACCTAAAACACAAAACATCAAAATTAGCAAAACAGACCAGGTGACTAAAGAACTCACTCGTGCATCAGAGTTAATAATGCTAACTTGAAAGGCTGCATCCTTTTCAGCACACAGTGACTTAAGTCTATCACGATCACATTCTACTTCTGCCAAGTTTTGCTTCGCTGATCTCAAGGAATCTTTCAAGCCCTCCAATTGCTCTTGCAATTTCACTTCTTGATTTTGCTTCTCATGCAATTCTTCCAATAACTAGAAAAGCATATTCACCCGTTAATCCTAAGTGCAATTTCAAAGACAATTGCATGCATAAAGGAAATATAAAAAACGTTTTTGTTCTCTGAAAAGGACTTGTTGACATCTTAGGCCCAAAAATTAAACATGTAAGTTGACACAAAGTTACCACGATGCAGGACAAAGAACAAGACAAGATAGACACAGCAAAATCAAATCCTAACATAAAGGACAGGGGCACAACAATAAATACAAAGATATTTCAGATATTAACAATTTCGCACTGCCTACATCCCTTGTATACACTTATTTCTCTTCATAATATCTTTAACATTGATAATTATTACCAAAATTAGACTTGATTTTCATGTTTGGGCTGTGTCCAAAATGACTTTATAATGCATCCAAGTTTCAGATTACACTTTTTCTTACAATATCTACGACTTGTTCCCTACATGTCCAAGACATCCAAAATGTTCTTTAGTTTCACCACCACTGAATCCCACAACTGATCATAGAATTTAAAATTTTATTTTAAAGCTTACTTGTTCAGATTTCTTCTGAGATTCTTCAATAGTTTTTGACAATTCGTTTAAACGTTTTTCGTGCACTTCTACACTGGTAGGGTTAGAATTGTTAAGAACATCTCCATTCACTGAGCCGCTAGCAACAGTCCGAGCTTTAGAATAACGACGCATCATGACATCATTTATATGTGTTTGAAGAGCAACACAAATTTCTTCTCCCTGATAAATGAAGTTTGGTTACTTAAACAAATACAGTTGAGAAGGTCAAGATCCAACCGTGGAGAACCAAAAGGGAAGTGACAAATATATTAACCTGCTTGGTCTCAAACTGGAATATGTGCAGAACACCTGCAACTCTCATCTTGAAGAAAACAGCAGTATTGCTACTACCAAACTGCATTATGTCTCTTAATTCTGCTGAATGTAAATATTCCTTTGGAACTGGACGGAAGAAGTGCACCTGTGGACCAATGAACAAACAAACTAAGGTCCAGCAGATGCATGATCTAGAATGTGAAAAGAATTTCACCATGTAGAGAGCAGACAATTAAGAATTTATTACAGTACAAGGTTGTGATGGTTTAATCCATTAATTCAAGACTTACCCCTCGCTTGTTAATGCCCAAAATAATCCGACCAGGCAAAAGTCCAATAGGATCATCAATCTTGCGAACACTGAAGAAAACTGAATTGCCATAGGGAAGCGACCTTAATATGCGTAGAAATTGCTGTCTTGCATCATCCTTTGTCAGATTTTCCTGCATGGAAACAGGACAATATCAAAAGGAGATTCTCTATAGAATAAAGAATAGCCTCTGACAGGTAAAATGCCAACTTTTTAAAGAGTAGACTTAACAAAGAAGAGAGGCAATGGATAAGTGAAACAAGTAGTAGGATATATTGAGTGCAATAGTCATCACTTGTGTAGAATATGACACTACTTTGATTCCTTGTTGAAGATACCACCTTGGATCTATTCAATTCTGACTAAAAGTGATAAACAGAGTAATCAAAGTCAATATGAACTTGAACCAATAAGTTTTTGTTGAACTTAATTGAAAACGCACTTGTATCCACATCTGCCTACTGAGTGCCCACATCTGCCTACCACCTCTTTGACAAATATTACTTAAATGGACACAAAAGTGGAAGAAGAAATTAAACCATTAACCACATGATTTAAGAAGATTAAAACTGAAATTAGAAAACAAACCGGCAAATGATGTAGAAATGAAAATATTTCTGGCAGACAAACTAAGAAAAAAATGTTCTGTTCAAGAAAAAGATAAGGAAAAATATACAAGGATCCAGGAAGCAAATTGTTCTAAGCAATCCTGAACTGCAAGTCATACAAGCAAGTTGTAAACATTGACTTGAAATAACAAAATTTAAGGAAAAGTACACAATACTTTCTTGAAAGTTACGAAGACAAGTTTCAGATGCTAGTTCTTACCATGGAATGGTAACGAGAAAGAATATCCAACTCCCATTCCCTCTTTCCTCGTGTAATTGCAATTTGTCTGGGTAGAAATCGCTCAAGGAGAGAGGTCCAATCACTGTGAAATGTCAGCTTCAGCATGTCAAAACTCATAGGAATAAAGAGTAACTCGAGATCAAAATCTGATCACCGTAAAGGCTTTAGGTTAAGTCACTATGACTCCAAAATGAAAGGCCAGCAAACCATTGTGTATTAGGAAGTTAAAATGCTAGGGTTTAACTTAAATTAGACAAGGAAAAAAGGGGAGCAAGAAACTACTAACATGGATGATTCTTGACTACCGAAAAATCCAATGTCAACCAATATTTGCAATGCAGACAACTGCGCAGCATCCTCCCTCCCAACAGGATAATTGCCCAATATATAGTCATGTTGCAACTGTAACAAGATAATCATGCATCAGTAAAGCAAGAAGCTAAAATCTATGCTAAACTTTAGAGATAGCATGACAATCATTCCAAACTTTCAAGTCAAAGTTGAGGCTATTCAATAATGTTTAGGAAGAGTTTACGCACCTGAACATATGATAATTGCACAAACATTGGATCTGTTACAGCTTCATCTGACTCCCGAAATAGCTTTTTCTTAAATATCAGCTTGCAGTGCAAAATTTCTCCCTTGCTTCGATCCTTGGCTGCCTTGAATTCCGCTAACAAATCTCCAATATATTTGTTATCATCTAACCCAATGTAATCCTCTGCATGACAACAGGTTGCAGATTAGATGGCAATTTCAAATGAGCTTTGTCTAGGAAAACAATCAAGAAAGGCAAGGGATGCATACCATTCCCAGGATCAGATGACTTCGAACCAGAAACAACTTTACAGTATTCAAAAAGACTGAAGCTAGAAAATGCTGACAGCTTGATTAACCCAGAAAGTTCCTGAAACAAGTATGAATTACATTAATGTAAATAATGTTTCAAATCACTAAACACAAAATAAATCATTTTTAACAGGATAAGCTTAGCTGTCACCTTAGCCAGCAGTGTCAATCAAGGCAACGATAGTCGTAGCATGATTTTAGCAAATAAATAAGAGCTTGTCATTCATAAACCCTTAACAACATATGTTATGCTATTCGTTTTGAGAAAGAAAGACAAAACACAGGATTAACTGGCTGAACCTCCCAGTTTGTGAAAAGCCTAGAGTTTTCTATTCTTTGTTTAGCCATATTCAATCCAACTAGAACCAAACATCAAGCTCACAGGACCACTAGACCTTTCATAATCATGGAAATGGTTTTAAAATATACTTGTGGGTGTTCTCAGCTCTCTGATCAGGAAATTAATTCAATAAGCATTTCAAAGACGAAGTACAGAGGGCACTCTTCCAAAAAGGCTATCAGAACAGGTGACCATCATAAGATCAATTCTCCTTCCACCACATATAATAAGTACATCTTCCTCTGTTTGCATACATCTCTGAGAAAATTAGAATAAAAATAGCAGGTCCTGCCATAATTTCTATTTTTTTCCCAGTTGAGATTGAGCTCTTTGCTTTTGTACATCTGTGCCTACCTAGAAAGAACCATAGAAGACAGAGTTGATGACTCTTTAAAATACCTCAACAGCATCGGACACTGTCGTTGCCATGTCATACGTGATTTCTTCAAAAGTTTCGTCCAAAAAAAACACTATTGTTGTAAGCTTTCGACCAGTTAGAAGAGCTTCAATTTCCCCAAGCCCTGGTGTTGTATGTCTAGGACCAGCTTTGACAGAACGCTTCAAAGCATTTAGTGTATTTAATGCAAGGATTTGGACCTCAGAATCAGTACTTGCACCATATGCAACATTATGGACATACTCAGATAAATATCCACCAATTTCCTTGCTAGGAGGCATAGAAGAAGCACACAAGTACATTAGCTCCCATGCTTTAATCAAATATTGCCTGCATTATGAGAATCAACAAACCTAGATAACATCAAATAAGGAAATAACAGTATGTTGAGGAGAAACAATCATAGGCCCAAATAAAATCAAACATGTAAACTGAGCATCACTGTTTATATGTCTGAGAAAGATTTGTCCATTGGACATCAGCTCAATTAATGAAAGGCCAGTTGGAATGGGTTTTAATTTCACAACTTACAAGATACTGGAAAAAAAAAAGAATAGAAAGTTTAATAAAAAAGCTATGCATGCCTGTCAGGGTTGTTCCTTGTTTGCTTTGAAATCTGAGCAAAAATTTCATCTCGAAGTTCTGCACGCTTCAGTGTGTGCTTGAACAATTTTCCAACTAGCTCAATCCGTTCATCTAAGCTTGCTGGAGCTCCTCGATCAGATGAATCAACTCCCATGTACTTCAAAATTATTTGGAACAGTTTAGTGGCACGGCTTACTAGGTCACTATTAATTTTAAGCACCGAAGTTGGTATAGGATCCTGCAAAAAAGCACTAACTTAGCTCTTCATGAGTTCATAAATGAGAATATACTGCAATGACACACAGCATACTTTTACCTTTTGGAAACACAGCATATCCTCGAATGTGAATTTTTCCCGAACTTGAGGACCTACAGATTTTTTAGAAAAGAACCCACGTTTCCCAGTGGATTGAATCTGTTTCTGCATCAATTTTAAGAATCCCTCAACCTGCATGGAACAAAACTTAAGTAGAAGTTTCCCAAAAATGGAAATGACTACAATAACTAAGACTCGTTTACAAACTAGCTGGGGTCAGCTGTATGTATCCTCTTGCAACATTCAATTATCATAAACCAGATCCATATAAAAATGCAAAAAGAATATTGTCCAAAAATAACAATTGCAAGTCTAATTTGGATTCAACTCATGATAGTGGAGCAAGTAAACATAAATGAGAAGCAGATGTTCTTCCGCGTATTACATTGACAGCAAAATGACTTATTTGTTTATCACCTGAAATTTATCAATCAATGGTATAGCACCAGCAAGTTCTGCCGGAATAGCCATGGAAAGGGTTGCTGGTGTACTGTGAGAAACAACAATAAATACTTAGAGGTTAGATAGAGTCTTGCAAAAGAAAACATAAAAATTACTTCCTGGAAGTTCTAAAGCTATCTAGTCAGTTTTTACAAGCAATATAGAGACTGTGAAGAGCGAATTATGTGTTCCTAAAAAATGGGGCAGGCAAAACAAGTCAAAAACAAACACCTGGGAGGAAATGTTTACCAAGTCCTTTCCATTTTATCATGGTAAAAACTTTTGAATAAAATCTAGAGATACAAGGTCAAAAAATTACAACGAATGGTTAAGTCTAAAGTTGTTTTCAATCCGAGTTTCATCGCATCTCAACAGTAAACAAATAATTAAAAACCAACAATGAAATTAACAAACAAGAAGCTAAGAATGGCATAGTAGACTTACGGCGTATCGAAATTGGAGCCATCGCTATCATATCCATCCCCATTTGAGAAAGAAGCAGAAGGGTGCATAGGAGTCTCTTCATTTCCATTAGTGGAGTTAAAAGAAGTCCTTCTTGATCTTATACTTTGAGCCATTAATGAATGCACATCAAGTTTCATTTCTCAAACACAAATAACCCCACGTCACATGACTATTAATCCGCTTCACGAATAAACCAGTTTCTCCATGTAGCTTCCCCGGCTATATTTCCTTAATAACTGCAAAAGACAAACACTTTAAAGATCAAAACATTATCTTTAGCTAAAAGGGTATCCAAAACAACAATCCAAGAAGTCAACAAGATTCAAAATTCAATCAAGAAACACACACCTATCAATGCAGATCCACAATACAATCTATCTAAAACAGCGACAGAAACAAAACCCAGATGGGAAAATGGCAAAGAAGTGACAAGAAGTGAAAAGGAACTGAAATTTATCAATCAAGAAATGCACACGAAAAATGGGAACCAAGAAAAGGTTCTTTCCTTTTGAAGCTGACAATCAAGAAAGGAGGAAACTTTGAGAGATTAAGAGATCTGAAATGGTGATGGCGATGGTGTATCGATGGCACTGATAGATAAAAGTGTGTAGAGAGAGAGGGAGTGGAGGGTGATAGTCACGAGAATGATATAAATGGGAGAGGAGAGGAGAGGAGAGGAAGGGACGGCAATGAGTTGCTGCTTCTACTTCTACACTTTTTTTGTCCTTTTTCTTCTGTTCCATGGCGGAGTGCATAAATTAGCCTCTTCCAAAAATTCAAATTTACAACGCCATCTAATAAGATTTTAATTTTTTTTTTATTTACTAAAAAACAATCTTGAATCCAGCGTGTCAATTAAAATTTACTTGGTTTAATAAAAAAAATTAAAATAATATTTTTTTAAAAAAATAAATGAAATGAATCTATCAGCTCCATGGTTTTTTTTAATATTGAACTCTAGAAGCAAGTTAGCTAGATCTTTAAGTGACCTATTTAATACCTATTAAAATAAAACTGAAGTAATATTGTAAAATAAATTTTAAAAATATAAATTAACTTATTTTTTTTATGAAAAATTATTAAACAACATGATATTGATGGAATGTTCTATAAAAACATTATTTTTATTTCATTTCCAAAGGTAATATGGTTTTTTTATTAGAAGCTCAACTTTTGAGCTACCAATGAATTGATGAAAGAATAAATTAAGAGGGTGTTTG
>Ga0325414_1008597_pt1 | contig 10815 bp, 3 predicted proteins | sample PopdelMetagenome_8_FD_206183 | JGI IMG/M metagenome (GOLD analysis project Ga0325414, IMG submission 206183) | Populus deltoides microbial communities from Bellville, Georgia, United States - Leaf-PdKOR-R3 | ecosystem: Host-associated > Plants > Phyllosphere > Phylloplane/Leaf | place: USA...
TTGGTTATTATTATTTTTTAATTTAGTTTTTATATGATATGTTTATGGGGTTTAAAGTTGATAATTTATTTTAATTTGTCTTTTATATGATTATTGCAGTATCAAAAAAATATCTCAGCATCAAGTTGGTATCAGAAAAATATCTTATCATCGCGGTATGATTTATTTTTTTTTAAAGTATAGTTAAATAAAAAATAATTAAAAAAAATTAAGTTAATAAACTTTGTGGAGTTAATGACCGGGTTTACGAGTTTGACAAGGTAATCATGGTTTTCCCGGTTTGCGGGTTTTGCAGGGTATTTTTTTTTTAATTGGACTTGATTATGTAATTGTTTATTTTTTTTTTATCATATAGTTAAAAAAATAGCTTGGAAAAAAAAATATGTTATTAAATTTTAGAAAGTCCATGGATATGTTGATATGGGTATGTCGAGTTTAATTTTTTTTTTATATGTCGAGTTTAATTTTTTTTTATTTTCTTATTTTTTTTTATATTGGATTGATTGAGAATCAAGTTTTATAATTTGTTTTGTTTTTTTTTTCGAGGTTATCATAGTCTTAAAAAAACGTTATTAGAAAATTAAGTAAAAATAATTTACAAAAACAACAAAGTTATTAAAGTTCATAATCCAGAAAAGAAATTAAGTTAATAAACTTTATGGAGTTAATGACCGGGTTTACGAGTTTGACAAGGTAATCATGGTTTTCCCGGTTTGCGGGTTTTGCAGGGTATTTTTTTTTTTAATTGGACTTGATTATGTAATTCTTTATTTTTCTTTTTATCATATAGTTACAAAAATAGTTTTGGAAAAAAATATATTATTAAATTTTAGAAAGTCCATGGATATGTTGATATGGGTATGTCGAGTTTAATTTTTTTTTTATTTTCTTATTTTTTTTTGATATTGGATTGATTGAGAATCAAGTTTTATAATTTGTTTTGTTTTTTTTTCAAGGTTATCATAGTCTTAAAAAAACGTTATTAGAAAATTAAGTAAAAATAATTTACAAAAACAACAAAGTTATTAAAGTTCATAATTCAGGTTGCAAGGTGACTAAGGTCGATCCAATCTGGCATCGTTTCAATATAATTTTTTTTAAAAGCTTTATCATGTTTTTATCGATTATCCAAGTTGTTTTTTGACCCATTAAATTGAATAACTTACTTTAAATTAGTTTTTACACGGTTTAATTCAAAATTCAAGATAAATAAAAAGTTGAACTGATATGTTTTAAGATTAAACTGTTTAGTTGAATTTAATGATACTGCTTAAAAAAAAATTTCATACTCTTAATATTTACTTCAAGTTTAGAAAATAAAAAAAAAATGATCCACAACGAAGAGTGCTGAATATGCTAGTACATTTTAAGATATATCAACAGCTCTATGCTGAATCTGATGACTTCGATGTTTAGAGAAATTGACTGCCATATTATTTTAACAAGACCTGCACCTGAAGCAAAAGGAAGATTCACTGCAAAGGAACCATGGAATTATAAAGAAGATGAAACAGAGATAGCAACTACAAAACTTAAATCTGAAATAATGGGTTTGGACCCAGTTCTCATTTCAACTTATGTTCCTGTTTCTTCATTGGTGACTTTTTCCTCATTCTTATTTTCCTTCTTCATTCTTGTAATATTACAATCTTCCTTTGAAATACCTGTGTTTCTTGCAAGGGAGGACTTCAAGAAGCAGTGGATATCTTAATTTGAATGGCTCCAATGCTTTTAAATCTTTCATTTCAGCTTGTGATTTGATAGATGAGTTGAATTGATATTAGCTCTTGCATCACCAGCTTGTCATTTGCATTATACAGCCATAACTTTATCTCAATATCCTAGGGGTTTTCCGATCATTGTCAGCTAGTCAGAATTAGGGTTGGAGACCTTTCAGGTTCTTCAATTGCTGGGTCTCTCACCCACAATTCATGAAGAATCTTGAAGACGTTTGCAAATCAGGATAAAAGGTTGCCGGAGCTACAAAGCAAAACCCGAAAGCTAGAAGAAGCAGGGGAGCATCGGCAATTAACTACTTCTTCAGAGATGATTGGGTTTAACAGTCTAATTTCAGAGAAATAGGAGGTCAGTAAATATATGGAAGCAATTTGAAGACAAAAGTCTAGACATAACTGGTGCAAGCTGGGAGATAAAAAAAAAAAAAACACTAGAGTAGTTGTTGTTTCATTATTCTCAAAACTCTTCACTGGAGCTCCTGTTGAAAGGGCTATAATTGGAGCAAAGGGCTATAATTGGTAACCAATATAATAGGCTAGAACCTAAGCCAAAATTGTTCCAAGGTAAATCGACTCACATCGAGCTTTTACCTTCAATATTCATTAACACTAAATTTATGAATATTAAATTTTAAACAATATTCACTAATATCTAATTAAAAATATTTTTAGCCAAATATTTACCGATGACAAAGTGAGAAATATTAGATTTTTTTTTCATGTAGTACTTATCAATATCAGAATTAAAAGTAGTTTTTTAGTTAATTTTTTATTAACACTGTTAATTTTTCGTTTACACCAGAGTTGAGAATATTATAAGCAAACCATCAAAAACATAGCACAATAGACCCTTAGTAATTTAAGACAATCAGTAATTCAACCTACCTTAAGTAAAATACTTTGGGGATGATAATATTTTTTTTTTAGCAAAATCAGTCTTGTATCATAAAATTTCTATTAACCAATTAAATTTTTTAGTGATTATAATACTAGGTGATGACTCTATAATTAAAACATTTCTTTCTAAAAAACAAGATATCAAATATTCTTTTTATGAGTAGTGATATTAGCCTATAGTAATACTAAAAAAGATCATAGAGGACATCTTAGAGTAGTATTAGAGACCTTGGCCCAACAAATGATAGATAAAGAAGTCTTGGACCAATCAGAAGTCTAAATGCAAATTTTCTTATCAGGATATTGAATATTTAGATTATATATTCTCTGGAGAAGGAGTTAAGGCTTACCCAAACATGGTGGAGGCTATGGTAAGTTGACCTAGACCTCTAATCTTAAGTTCCTAAAGGGTTTTATACGCCTAACAGGTTAAAATAGGAGGTATATTAGGGGTTATAGAGTCATAGTAGGACCCTTAACAAGATTACTTAATAAAGGGACATTTAAATACTACATGAAGTAAAGAATGCCTATAAAAGCCTTTAAAAGGTTGTCCCTAGTATTATTGTTAAAATAACGAGTTCATTTGTAAAATCATATGATTTATAAGTTAATATATATATAACATATAAAATTAGGTTAAAAATTCAAAATCGATCAAAATCAGTCAAACTCGGTTAAAATCAATAAAATTTACGAGTTTGACAAAAATTTAAAAATTTACTGCTTTCCTGTTCGAGTCACCTGACACTCCACTCCACAGTCTGTGATTGAAAGTTTAATTTTACATTTCATTATGTGATGACTTGAAAGTTTAATTTAGAATTGAATTTCTAATTTAACCATATAAAATATTAACACAATAAAATCAGGTTGATTCGATCAGGGTTTTAGTAGCTTATTTAACTCCACTCAACTTGATTCAATCTGGAATTTAACCATATACATGTATGTTTTTTGTTTTTTATATTTTATCCAACTCTCTATACTATACATCCTTGTTGATTGTTTTAGATTTGTTAATTTTTGATTAATAAAATTTTATGGACATAATTGTATTAAATTGTATTTTTAAGTTATTCAAACCATGTATGCATTTTTATTTGAATTATGTATTTTAAGGTGTTTAAATATTTGTATTGTTTATTTCACTTTTATTTTAATTATGTTATATTATTTTTTATTACTTTGACTAAAATTGTCAATATATAATTAGTTAAAATATTTTTTTTGTGATTTTATGATTTGAGTTAACAATCTAAGTTTATATTGTATATTTCGTGTCGTGTCAAAAAAATATTTTTGACAACCTTAGTCTCTAATAACGTAGTTCTGGATTTGCTATATTTTTCACAACCATTTATTGTTGAATATGATGCTTCTAGGGTTAGGGATAAGGGCAATATTGATGCAAAATAGGAGGTCTGAATCTTATCTGCGTAAGGAACTGAATCTGTCCACATGAAAAAGAGTTTCAAGCACTTGTGTTGGCAATCCAGAAGTGGAGATCCTCCTTGCTAGGACAGACTTTCAAAATAAAAACTTACCAACAAAGTTTGAAACACCTCCTAAAACAGAAAATTAATGAGGATCCCTATTGCCAAAAAAAAAAGAGAGACAAATAGCAACGAAAATACCAAAAAATAAAAAAAGGGATATTTTATGTCAACAATTTTGCATGTCAATAATGCTGACAAAATTACCGATAAAAATTTTATTAGTAAATCTAAATGAATGTTAGGTGAATTTATGTTTTAGATGAATTATTAAAAATAAAATTAGTATTTGTAGTGGATATATATATTTAAGTGTTTTAGTCTTTTTTTTTAGATGATTTTATTGTATTAATATATGGTTTGTACGTTAGAGTTTATTTAGAATTCAAGAAAATATCATTTTATTTATCATTTGATAAAATAAAGTTTGATTTCGTAACTTATATGAGTTATAATTGAAGAAATGATAAGTAATTTAATGGATACTAATTATTGTTGAGTCGGGAATTTTTTTTAAAAATTGATTTTTATAAAATTAATAATAATTAAAAAGTATTAATTTGAATTAAATAAGTTTAGATTGAGTAGATAATGGATAATTAGTCGAGTGCTAAATATTGTTTTATTAATTTTATTATTTAGTTCACATTTTAATAGGAAATAAAATTTGTGTTAATTTGATAATTATTTATTGAATTATGAACTCATTTTTAATAAAAAATTGAATTTAAAATTGATAGTTATGTTATTAATAAATATTATCATCAATATTTTATATAAATTTTATAAGTAATAGATAATTATTTTTGGATGTATTGAGATTAAATAAAAAATTAAATGAAAATTAATTTTTGATGAACTTGCTGATGAAAAATGAGCAACAAAATCTTATTTTTTGGGTGCAAATATTCTATCGGCATGAAAATTATCGACATAAATATTGATGGAACGACAAACCCCAATGAGCAACTTACTGGCGATAAGTTTCCATTGGAAGTTTTATTGACAATTCAAATGCCATGGAATTTCTTTTCTAAACACACCGATAGAATATTTCATCAGTATTTTTTAATTTTCTGGTAATGCCAAACTATTTGGATAAAAAAAGCTTAAGAACTTGGTGGCAAATGCACTATTTAGAAAATAGAGGGGAGATTTACTAGGGGAATTGTCATACCATACCTACATGATAGCTGGTTAATTAGGGTATGAAGAACCCTAAAAAGCTATATCAGATAATGTGATAATTGTCAAAGATCTTAGGTAGAGAACATTAAACCCTTAGGTCTTCTTCAACCCCTGCCTATACTCCATAAACCTTGGACTGCAATTTCTGTAGACTTTATCAAAGAGCTACACAAATCCAACAACTAAGTAATCCTGGTTGTCATAGATAGGCGCTTACAAAGTATGCCCATGTCCTACCTCTAGCCCAACTTTCTACATTTGTCAAGGCTGTCCAATTTTTTCCCCAAGCTTCATGGACTGCCAAAAAACATAATCACTGACCGAGACCCTACGTTCACTAGCAAATTCTGGCCTGGATTGTTTAAAGTCGATGGTGTACATCTTCGCCAATCCTTAGCCTACCACCCATAGACCAATGACCAAACAAAAGTCTAATCCTAGAAGGTTATTTAAGGTGTTTTGCAAGTGATAATCCTAGAGAAAGGTCAAACTGGTTAACCATGTCAAAATGGTGGCACAATTCAAGTTATCACACTTCAACCAAATCCACCCCTTTGGAACCAGTCTATGGCTACCCCACCTAGTTTTATCAATTACAAACAATGAAGCAATGGATACACATATCAGAGAAAGATCATAAATACTACAAACAATCAAAGGCAGAAATAAATCAAAAATTAACATATAGGTATTTCAGGCCATTCAAAATTAAAGCAAGGGTTAGGGATGTTGCTTGCTGTCTAGAGAAAGAACAAGCGGGTGGAACCAAAGCTCCCACCATTCGGTTAAGAGGGGAAACTGCAACCAGATCCGGAAGAAGTAATAGATCGTCGGGAGCGCTACACCAGACGAAAAATTAAACTGAAGATTCGGTTAGGTGGTAAAGTTAAAACAAGGAAGACATCATTTGGGTAGATGAATCGTGGCTGAAAAACTCTTACCCTTACCCTGAGGGCAAGGTAATTGTAACAGATCCTCGAAAGGAGCTGAACGAGAGAGAAGATTCTTCTTCTCTACACTCTCTCTCTCTCTCTCTCTCTCTATCTCTCTCAATTTATTTCTCTGCAATTTTTGGAAAATGAGAAGGCTTCATGGAAGACCTTCGGCGAAGAAAAACATCTGATCGAATGAATGGCAGGCATGGTGTTTTGGGAAGGAAGAAAATAAGTGGACTGTAAATAAGGCCACACAGCATAACAAGCTAACACGTGCCAGGTTGATATTTTGGATCCATCAAACGACATACTCTCGTTATAAATAAAATGACATTTTGTATGGGAAGGGTGAAAGTAGTGACTTTTTAAAATATTTTTTTATTAGTGAATGTTTTTTTAGAATAATATTTTTTATTTTAATAAATTAAAATAATTCAAAAATATAAAATAATTAATTTTAAACAATAAAAAAATTAAATAATTTAAAAACATAGTTTAAAACACAATTTCAAACTCCCTGGAAGTGATTCAAAATTGATTTTGTCAAATGCCAGTTCAGTCCAAGGATCTTGAGAATCCAGTTTCAATTTCAAGTTTAAATTCAAATTATTTAGTTTCTTAGTTATACAAGGAATAATTGATAGCCAAGAGGGTTGTGAAAAATGTCTTCATTTTATAAGACTACAAGACTGGGCTTCCTCCTCGATTGTTTTGATATTCTGATATTAAAAACTCCCAAAACACCGCGATTGGATGAAGCTCCGAGTGCACTGGATGCTGAATCTGAAAGAGTGGCTCAGGATGCGCTCGACCAGGTTATGGCGGGCATCGGTTATCTACAATCAAGAATGCAGATGTTATTGCAGAGGTTAAAAATGGAGTGAAAGGCAAGCATGGTGCTTTGACCAATACCAGAGATGGCTTCTTCCCTGAATACCAGTGCCTCAACGGCTCAACTCATCAGACTCAACACTTGCGATTATTCAGTGACCTCGTTTTCTAATGATGGGCTGTTCATCTTCTCTCTTTTCAAACCTGTTGTCTTCTTGTAAAATGCACTGCAGCTTCTGACAAGTGAATATTAGCAGCTACACGATATAGATATATAAACTAGTAACATCACTCTAGCTGTTGGGGGTTATTTTTTTATATAAAAAAATTAAAATTTAAAAATATTAGGTTTTTTTATAAAGTTATATCTAAGAATTTTGGATTTGACTGCAACATTTGATCTAAAAATAATATTTATAATATTAATAATAACATTAAACTTGCATGACCTAAATTTAAGTGAGTTTGGCTGCAACACCAGACCCAATAGCCTTGGATATAAGTCTGGTTGCAAGGTCGTGTCAAAAAAGTGTGATAATTAAATAGATTAATGAAAAAAAAAACTAATAGGAAGAAAAAAAAAACTAATGAATATAAAGAAACAATATTTGAATTAACTGGGTTAACCCTTCAAACCAGGTTAACCCGTCAAATCTAGGATTCGCGTCATGAAAGTTTGATAACTAAATAGAAAAAAAAAATTAATGGGTTAACTGGGTTAAATCGTCAAACCAGGTTAACGCATCAAGCCTGAGATACGTGTCATGAAAGTCTGATAATTAAATTGAAAGAAATTTAACATTAACAAACTAAACTAAACAAAAAAAATTAATTAAAAAGAAAAAAAAATTCCGGGTTAACCCGTTAAACTCAGGATCCATGTCATGAAAATCCGATAACTAAATAAATTTTTTTTAACATTAACGAACTAAATTAAAAAAAATATTAAAAGAAAAAACACAAAGAAAAAAGCAATTTTTTAAAAAAATAAAAACAGGAAAAAATTTAATTTAATAGTGTTATAATTGTGAACCAGTGCTAGATAAGTAATAAAAACTAAAGGTATGATGAAGCCAATATTTCATGATGAAAAAAAAAAGTTGTGTTAGTGATCAAAACTTAGAGACTGAACAAAATGATTTGTAGCAGCCCACAGTGTTTTGGGAGGAAAGATACAGTGCTTTCGCCACATGATTTAGCTTTTCTGTTAATAAAAAGCAAAAACAATTACAAAGCTAAATTCTCTACCAACTTAATATTAAAAAAACCAACAAAGATAATTTTGGAAGGAAAAAAACCCATGAGAAAAAACGTTGTAGCAATTGACAATGTTTTGTGAGGAAAACTACAGTGCTTTCCCCTATAAAATAAAATAAAAAACCATTTAGAGAAATATGGTAACAATCCATAGTGTTTTATGAGAAAAACTACAATGCTTTCCCCATATGATTTAGTTTTATTGTAATTATAATTCTTAACCAACTTAATATTTAAAAAAAATAGACAAAGATAATTTTGAAAAACATAATAAAAAAATAACATGAAAAAACACTGCAATAATTCACAGTGTTGTAAAGAAAAACATTATAAAGCTAAATTATTAATTAGCTCAATATTAAAAAAATCAAATCGATAGAGACAATTTTAGAAAAAAAAATATATTAAAAAAACACAAAAAAGGGGGGAAAATCATGTTGGAAACACTGCAGCTTTCATTACAAAACATATTAAAAAAACACAATGTTTTGTGAAGAAAGTTACAGTGCTTTCCCCATATGATTAAGTTTTATTACAAAGTTAAATTCTAACCAACTCAATATTAAAAAAAAATAAAATTGACGAAGATAATTTTGAAAAAAAATATTACAAAAAAACACACAAAAGAAACTGGAAAAAAACCATGTGAGGAAAAACTGTATCAATCCATAGTGTTTTGTGGGGAAAAAATTGTATTTACTTGTAATTACAATTCTTAACCAACTTAATATTTAAAAAATAAAATTAATAAAAATAATTTTAGGGAAAAGCATAACAAAACATAAAAAAAACCATATGAGAAAAAACACTGTAGCAATCCACAGTAATTTGTGAGGAAAGTTAAAGTGCTTTCCTCACATATTGTAACTGTAATTTTTAACCAGCTAAATATTAAAAAATAAAATAAAATAAAAGATAATTTCGGAGAAAATCATAAAAAAACAAAAACAAAAAAACCATGTGGAGAAACACTGTAGCAATCAATAATGTTTTAAAGAAAAAAATTACAAAATTAAATTTTTAATCAGCTCAATATAAAAAAATGGACAAATATAATTTTGAAAAAATAAAAAAATAAAATAGAAAAACTATGTGGAAAAATACCATACCAATCCACGGTTTTTAAAGGAAAAAAATTACAAAGCAGAATTTTTAACCAACTCAATATTTAAAAGTAAAATCAATAAAGATTATTTTTTAAAAAAATATTAAATGAAAAAAAAAAGAAAAAAAAAACAAAGTTGAAAAAAAAAAGAAAGCAATTTTGAAAAAAAAGAGAGGGAAAGTCGGAAAAAAATAAAAATATAATAAAAAAAATTATAAATTACTATTGTAATCCATAATAATTTAAGTATAGAAAAATAAGGATACTCCTGTATTATTTAGATAGTGTTAATTTAATAATTTAATTAATGGTTGACTTTTCAAGGAATTGGTTTCTAATGAAATCCCGAGATTCTTACGGCGTTGGAAATGAATATTAAAAGTGAGATCAAATGTCAAGGATGGGGTGCGAGGCATGTTCGTCCCCTTTTGTTTTGCGGGAGAATTTTATCCATTTCTTGTTTACTGTTTCCTGCTTGGCAAATAAGATAAGAAAACCTGAGGACAGAATCCTCCAGAATTGACTTGAATGTTGCCTTGCTGGTGGCTTTATTTCAGTTACGGCGAGATGCCTGGAAAACACACCGTCCGGAAAGCGATACAGACCTTTTCCACTCGCAGATACTTTTCTCACTTCCTCTCAAAAGACACTCCAATTTTTCTGATTTTTTTTTTAAAAAAACATCAGCACAGTAACCTAGAAATTTTTGAGGAATAATATCATCTTAAACAAGTTTTGGGAAATCTTATAGTGTTTTAAAAACACAATAATTACTCGATATTATTATTTTTTATCATATTTTAAAAAATAATAATTAAACATCTTCTAATTTTAAAAAACGTTAACTTAATATAAATTAGCAAATAAATAACGTGCAAAAGCATTATAAGTTATTTATTCGAGAGTGTGATATATTGTTTTTTTTATTTAGAAATCAATTAAAATAATAAATTTATTTAATTTATTTTTTACACCACCATATTATAACAATAAAAATTCGTCTCTACCGTATAACTGTTTCGACTTAGGGAACGTTTGGTACTGCGTTTATACTTGCGTTTCCTCCAAATTTGAATTTTTTTTTTTTTGCTAAAATTGAGTGCGGTTTGTACTTTTTGGATCGTTTTGATGTGATGATGTCAAAAATAATTTTTAAAAAATAAAAAAACATCATTGGCATGCATTTCGGCACGAAAAGCTATTTGAAAAGCACCCACAACCACACTGCCAAACACGCTCTAAATGATTCCTCTGACCTTTTCTTACGCTGACAAAAATTTGGTACTACACTGCAGGCTGAAAAAGATTACTCTATTGCAGTCCTAGCAAGAACTGACCTTTTCAAATGCAAGACGGAATTAAAGAAACTA
>Ga0325414_1008601_pt1 | contig 10811 bp, 6 predicted proteins | sample PopdelMetagenome_8_FD_206183 | JGI IMG/M metagenome (GOLD analysis project Ga0325414, IMG submission 206183) | Populus deltoides microbial communities from Bellville, Georgia, United States - Leaf-PdKOR-R3 | ecosystem: Host-associated > Plants > Phyllosphere > Phylloplane/Leaf | place: USA...
ACTATCTTCGAACGATGTAATGCATTTCGATCACTGTTGATGATATTTAAAGATGTGAGAAAAGCATAGTTTGGTTGCTAACGAGAAAGTGCTTTTTTAGATAGAGAAAGAAAGAGAATATGTTTTTTAGAGAGAGGGAAGGAAAGCCATGCACAGGCTGAGTGTCTTCTGAGACCCGCATCACATACAATCATCAAAAGCATGAGATAGACACAAAGCTATTAGCCCATAACTACTTTGTTTTGCTTTTTATTAGAGTGGGAGTGGGAGTGGGAGTGGGGGTGTGTTTTGTGGGGTTTTTTTCGTTTCTGTTTTTAAGACAGTTAAAAGAGACATAACACTCATTATTCCACCCTGCAACTCTCTGTTCATGGTTCCCTTGATGCTTGACACCAGAGCTATCTTTCAACCATTTTAAGCACTTGAGGCCTTAATAAATAAGAGATAAGAGATGGGTTTTCAAGTAACTCTTTAAATTTTCAAATTTTGGCAAGTTTCTAGTGTTTTGGGCTTCCAGAGTTACTAAATTTCATGCTTGTTTATGGTTCTTTTATGAGCGTTTCTTATGAATTTCTCTCTAGAATCTGTTCTAGTTTAGAGTTTGAGTAGGAAGGAGAACCTGTTTATATTTTTTTTCTTTTGCTTTTTTGGCAGTGCAGATTTCTGCATGCATAAGTTTTTTGCAAGTATAGTCCTCTTTGGAACTGTGTTCTTATCTTTTTACTAACTTTAAACTATAATTCTTGTGTTTAGTTTTCTTGAAGTTGTAATTAGGGGTATATTGAATTTTAGGTGATTCATTTTCCTTGAAAATCTTATCAATTGCTTCTAGCATTTTTGTTTGTAGTGCTGTTTTGCTCTAGAGAAATTTTTTTTGACTTTCGGATTCCCAGGATTGACTTGAATTACAGCGTTTCAGTTTCAATATGTATATATATTTATATTTTCTCTCGAGTCTTTTTGAAGGAAAACCAGCTTGTTGTTGTCATCTTGTTATCATTGAAAATTTAATCCTATTTTGATTTGAATAAATGCTGTAAGTTGTTCTTAAACATGGCTGAAATTAGACTTACAAGTGTAGGACAAGGTCAAACCAAGATTAGAAATGTCCCAACTGCTTTAACTCAAGAGGGTTTTTGGTGTTGTCCCTCTCCTGTTGTCTTTCAAAACACCATTAAAGCTCAAAATCCTTTAAACAAAACCAAACCCTCTTCACCAACACCTAAGACTACTGTCCAGAAGAAACAGACCCCTTTTAATGAGAGAAAGCCACCACCAACTCCATTAAGATCAGCAGTTGTTTCCGATGATCAACGAAATCGTTGCTCAGATACACCTGATGTTAGTGTTTCTATTGTTAACGAGAGAACTCCAAGGCTTAAGATAGAAAGTTTGCCAAGGAAGGTGGCGATTGAATTTGGGGAACCAGGAACCAGTGATATGAAGGTAGTCTTACTTGGAAAGCAAGGTTTTTGTGTGAAGTTGAGTGTCCACAAAAAAGTTCTAGAGGAGAATAGCAGCTTTTTTGCCAACAAGCTTTCTGAAGAGGAGTCCAATATGTCCTGTCTAGAGATTGATGATTGTGAGGATGTAGAGATATATGTTGAAACTATGGGACTGATGTATTGCAAGGAGATGAAGCAGAGCTTGATCAAGCAAAGTGTCTCACGCGTGCTTCGAATCCTCAAGGTATTTAACTGGCAACAAATTCCTTCTTTTCACTACGTTTTATTGCAATTTTTCTGTTTACATCTCGTTTTCTTTTATGTAGCTTATGTCCGACCTGTAATGATGTTTGATTGTGAAGTTGCTCTGGAAAAATCCTATTTTAGATGAAGGGTAGGTCAGGTGAAAGCTTTTTTGTGGGATTATTGTGTAGCATGTAATAAAAAACATACCTGTCTCCATTGGAAGATCTGGCTAGACCACCCTGCCCCCTTCCTTTGACAGATCTAGCAGCATCCATTATCTAGGTCCTTTCACTGAAGCTGTTGAAAGATGGGGTCAGTGAGGAAGGGTTAGGGATAAGCCTAGGATTCAACTTGTTCTGGTTTTACTCATTGAAGAAACTACTTTTACTGTTTATTTATTAGTTGAAAAGGTTATACAAAGTGTCTCATTGCTCTTGCCTATGTTTTACTTCTCTAGAGATAGTGTATCTTATTGTTTAGCTGCTAGGGGGTTTTCTGACAAAAAGCGATTAGAATGGTCAAGATGGTTAATTGAATGGCTATGCATGTATCTTATCTAATCAACTCAAGGTTTACTTGGAGTATCTACAGAGAAATAAGGCGTATTAAAGATGCAATGCTCTTCCTGGATTTGTCTAGAAAGAGACGGTGGTTATGGATGTTACCATGAAGAAGCAAGATTGCTAAATATTAGGAAATCTAGATACCTAGAGATGTGATGGAATTCTGAAGCAGTCTGGCTACCAAATTGGTAACGTTGTGCTGGATAAACATGGACGAAATTATTTAGATTATTAATCGTAAGTGTGAATTAGAAAAATGCCAGAATGTCCATGTCAGTTAGAAATTAGCACGGTCTAAAGATGGGCAAGGGTGGTTTAGCCAGAACGAAACTAGGAGCAATATTCTGCATACTTTGCACAAGCAATCAATATTTTCCCTTCATTTCCCATGAATAATATTTTTTCTGTGCCTTCATGCATGGTCACCTATGCAGCACCAAGTGTGAGGCCGCAACCCTTTTCAGCTCTCTAAGCTTCCAACCTACTAGTTTATCTTAAGCACCATGATACCACTGTTAGTTCTCAGTTAAAGGATGCCTTGAGGATATATATTTATCGTAATTGTTGATTAGTGCATATGATTAAAAATTGCAAGACAAGAAATCACATAGAATATACATGGTGATTAAAAATGTTTTGGATATGCCATGAAGTGCGGTTTGTAAGGAGCTTGCCTACAACTACTCACCAATAGCCTTTTCTCATGTTTCACTGCAAATACGAAGTTTTCTTCTTTCTCCCGCATTGCAGCTTTGCTCCGACAAGAAACTGTTTTCTTCTACCAGACTGTTCACTACTTTCAACTACTACCGTTATCTATTCTTCACATTGAACATAAGTCCTGCATTCCTCGAATTAGTGGCATTATTTTCTGCAGGACACTGTGCCGCACTTACTATGCAGGGAATAGTGGCAGTAACATCTAGCTTGTGTTTTATATATTTATTTCTTAACTATGTTCTTATATTAGATACAAAAGGCTAAGTTAATTAATTTGGTATTGAAAATCTATACTGCTCTGAGCTAGCTGCAATCTATATGTTCTTCTTTGTCCTTGTTTCAGTTTGACTGGAACATTATTGTTATTAGGACTGTATATCTGTATCTTGCTAGCTAACTCCCTCCTTTTTGGAGTTAAAGCTTCATGTCCTATGTTGAACATAAGCATTTACCATAGCAGGCTTTGATTTCTTGATGTGTATAGCTAAACGTTGTGGTTTGACTATTCTCTCATCTTTTCAATTCCTCTGCTCTCTTGTAATTGCTTTCATTTCTTAAGCTATACTGTAACAAAACGCGTCCAGCAGCACTCTCATTATATCATGTTTTTTTATAATTTGGCATGTGTAGAAGAAACCAAAATTTTTTGGGGCAACTTTTAAATTAAGAAGTCATTACATGTCTCCATTATGCAACTAAACAGAATTTTGGCTGATAATTTGTAAAATTTATGAATGATTCTCAAATGCCAAAGATGGAAAACTTGAGTTTTCAAATTAATTTTAGTTTGGGATTGAGAAAGATGAAAGGTGAAGGGATTTTATAAAGAAAAGAGGTAGATATGTTGTCAACATTAACAAATATACTATGCATTAGGCTGCCCTTTTCTTCTCTTTACAAATTCAAGTTGAATAATACCATTTCATGCCATGGCCACTGTGTTCAAGATCATATCTATGGCTAAAACCAAGCCTTGAAGGCACAAAGTTGTGATTTGGTAGTGGTTATGTGATATTCTCTTGCCTTTTCACTACGGACCACTTTAGCTCCTTCACATGTATATTTTCTCTCCTCTCTAAGCTTTTGTATTCATTCTCACCGTGCATTTGTCGCTAGATCCAGGAACAACATATTGATTAGACTCTGATTTGATATCCATGTGTTAGTTCCTTTCTTTTCTAATATAGGGCTTATAGTACTGGATAGTGTGGCCTTATTTTCACGTATTGAATCGGCCTTTGTCAATGCCCGCCCTTGCTGCCTTTAGAAATTAATACGTCTGGAATTTTGTGATACTGTTTTACATCCATTAACGCCCATCATCAAACGGAACTTTTTTGCAGTTTGCTGAACTTCTTAGCTTCAACACATGCATCCAGTCATGCTTGGAATATTTGGAAGCAGTTCCATGGGTTGGGGAAGAAGAGGAAGAGAAAGTGGTCTCCTTGGTTACACGGCTCCAGAATGAAGGTATCGGGGTCACACCAGTTTTGAAACGAGTCTTTTCTACTGTTGCTAATCCATCTAAAGATACAATTTCCCACATAATGGAACTTGTTCTCAAAAGCAACGAGGAAAAAGGCCGGCGTGAAATAAAATCCATAGTACTGAAGCTCCTTCGTGAAAATAGCAGCCTTCCAAGTTATGCAGGTTCATCTTATATCTGCAACGAAACTATTTATAGCTCCTGCAGAATTTGCTTGAATTCACTACTATCTCTGTTTAAGAAAGCAGCTGAACCCGAGTTTACTGATAAGCCTGTAAACAGTAAGCAAACTGTAGTAAAGCAAATAGCTCTTGAGGCTGATAATCTCTCATGGTTGCTTGAGATTTTAGCTGACAGACAAGCAGCGGATGAGTTTGCTCTAATGTGGTCCAGCCAGCAAGAGCTGACAGCCCTGCATTCAAAGCTACCTATAGTGTCTCGTTACCATGTTAGCTGCATTACATCAAGGCTATTCGTTGGAATTGGAAGAGGGGAGCTGCTACCTTCAAAAGACACTCGTCACTTGTTGTTACAAACCTGGTTGCAGCCATTGATCAGTGACTACAGTTGGTTGCAACATGGATGCAGGTCATTTGATAGGAAGGTAGTGGAGGAAGGGATTGGGAGGACGATTCTCACATTACCCCTGGAGAAGCAACAGACCATTTTGCTTTCTTGGTTGGGAACTTTTTTGAAGTCCGGTGATAATTGTCCTAATCTTCAGAGAGCCTTTGAGGTCTGGTGGCGAAGGACTTTCATTAGACCTTACATGGAATGATGGAAAGACAAAGTAATCGACAAGAGTCTGATAGCTCAATGACATCAAAACAGGAGACTCAAAAGAATGCCCACATGATCAGTGAGAGCAACTTTTAAATGATATGCTATTATGCAGAGTACTTGCATCAAATCAAAATATAAAAGAAAAGCTCACACAGCAAATCCTTCTGCGAAGGAAAACATTTTACTGAAACTTAATGGAATGCCATTCAATCGAATCGAATCTTGCTCAAACTACTTGCACTGATGAGTTCTCTATGCTTGAAGACATTTTACTGAAACTAGTGTCTGCTCATTTTAATGCCACGGGGGTCACCCTTGAGCTTGTTTTTTCTTCTGTCTTAGTATCAGGTTGTGGTACACAGTCAAGTAGAATCTTTCTTTTATGGCCATCCCATGTTGCATGCGTTGTTATTTCCTTCCGTGTCATTATGCATCTTTTACTCGATTCTTTGCTTTTGTTTTGCTTGAGTGCTTCGCTTATGGCGTGGGAGCACTCACGAGTAGTTTCCCTTGGTATAATGTAGGCAAGATATTGTTTAAACCAAATTTATTATTTCTTTTATTATTGTACTTTCAGATTAATTTTATATTTTTTTTTTCATTTTGACTTAGAATTATGATTTTTCTACCTTGTAAAGTTAATTTGGTTTATAGCCTAGTTAATTAAAGAGTTATATACATCTTAAAAAGATAAACCAAAATAGGGAAAAAAAATTAGTAATAAAACTTCTAATATAAATTTTATATTTGATACTTTATTCAACAGATTTTAGTATTTTTGTTCTCGCTATCTTTCTTGTATTATTTCATTTGTATCCCATATCCATTACGTAGATTATAGTTTTCTTTTAATCAAGGTTGGAAGCCTAGGATTATCCTCCCTTGATATTTTATTTGGTGATACACCATCTCCAAGTAGGGTTGTTCATCAGCTTGAACCCAAACCGAGCCACATCAAACTGTATTTAGCAATTTAACATAGTTTATTGACTCGTTTTCTCTATTACTCTTCCCTTGGAAACTGTTTATTGTCCATTAATAATTTGGCGAATATTGTGAACATCTTATTGGCCAACGATTATTGATCTGCGTAATTTTAAAGTTTTGATCTTGTAGAATATTTGATGGAATTAATTTAAATATTTATGCTCCTTTTGTTTTGTTATCTTTTTGATGAGAGGTTCAAAAAAATCTATATATAACTTATAAACGAGAATTATATGATGGATAATAGGTTAATTTTTTGGTTTTAATAATTTGTTTTATTCTCTATAATTAAAGTGTCTGATAGCTTATACTTGGTATTTTGTAGGTCAAAGTGGTGACTGATGATACCTGCAAAAGGTTTTGATCTTTGTAGAATTGAGAACTCTTAAGTGTTTAAGTAAGTATTTTTTTTAGAGAGAATGTGTAATGATATTAAAAGAGATAAACTCTGAAAATATGTATACAATAGAGAATATAGATTGTGAACTTGAAGTTTAAGGGATTCATAAGGTATTTATAACCTATGAGTCTTGTTTTTTTTGGAAAAGATGGGTTGCATGTTTTTTTTTTCTATGTTATTTTGAGTTGTATTTCACTCAAAATAATATATATTGAGAGACTTGAGTGAAGGTTTTGAAAAATTACCAAAATAGTATCAGACTCAGATGAGTTACTTAATCTTGTCAGGGGTAAAAAATAAGCCCAAATACTCTGTCCTAGATCCATTGTAGTTGGATCTAGGCACTACCTAAACTTATTTATTAGATGATTTTGAGCCAATTAAATTTGGATTCATTACTCTTATTCATAAAAATCATTCTTTTAATTCTCTTTAGGCTTCCATGCATAAATTATATATTTTAATTACTTTATGTTTATTAAAACACGGTTATGATAAAATTTGTTGACTTGGAAAAAAAGTCATAATATGTATTTTCTTAATTACCATGCTATAGTTGGAAACACTAATATATTTTTTTTTATCGGATTAGAAATGATATTCTTCAATTAAATTATATGTTAATTGTGACTAAATCCAAAAAAGGAAAAATACAAATTCTTCGAAGTTGTTGTCTTGAAATTTCCCAAGACCACCACCAAGTAAACCCTTTAAAATGAACACTACATGCATTTTGATAGCTTGTTCTGAAGCTAAAACGATTTTTTTTCTTCAGTTTTAAAGAACTTTCACGTCCATATTTTGTGGATTGGTTTGCAAAATTTCTTAAACAACACTGTGAACACTCTAAATGCTGCTAGCCAGTTTGTTCCGTGGTTGCTTATGTTTTTAAAGCAAACCATGGAAATAAATATTTGATAATTAATAAGAATTAATTTATTATTTATGATCCCATTAGTATCTGCGTTGAAAATATAAAATGACTGAGAGCAGCACGATGCTGCTTTGATCAGCTGTGGAGAGTGAATTATAATTCACTCTCCACTGTTTATTTAAGTGAATAGTGGAGCATGTTTTTACTGTTCGGCCGGACTAAGTTCGATCCAAAGCTAAATGCATTGAATCAGGTCCGACCCAGTAAAAAAAATTAAATTTTATTTTTTATTTTTAATTGTGTTTTATTCGAAAAATTAGTGTTTAACGTTATTCAATGACACTACATAAATTAGAAGGAGATCGCTTGATGACGTAACATTTGCAAAATTTAATCGCAATCCCAATTTTGTTCTTGATTATATTTTACCTGATATTGTTTCGCGCTTAAGAAACCAATGAAACTGTAATCCTTGTTGGATGTATTTTATACGTGATGGAATTGTAGATAGTTTAATTGAACAATAAAAAATATTTTATATAAAGTATTATCTATTTTATGATGTAATAACAATAGTTAAATCTACAATATTTAAATTAAAAACCATCAATATTAATATATATATTTTTAAAATTATTTTATAACCTTAATTTCAAAAGCATTCTTAACTAAACACATTAAATTATTTTTTGTTCAATCTCAATTTCAACCACAGTTTTAACTAAACATACATAAATACCAAATCAACCTCAACTAAAATTACTTTTTATAAAATAATTTTTTTAAAACCACAATCACAAAAACTACCACAATACCCAACAAATAATTTCAAGCAAAAACAAATTCCAAAAAAATCACAAAATCAGTTTCAACCATAAAAACAAATAACTCCAAAAGTTTTTTTTACTATTCATCATTGAGGTCACATAAGTTATATTCAAGTTATGCTATGATGGTTTTTGTACTATTCTAACACAATTTCATAAGAGTTTTGAGAAAATAACACAATTTAAACATAATCACAATTAATTTTGGTTGTGTACATAACCGCTAGAGTTGTTTTAAAATCCATATCTTTTCCAATTTAATTAATATGTATAAAAGTTAAACCAAAATTTTATAAATATTTAATGACCAAGAAAAAAAAGTGGATAAGCTAACATGAAAAAAGAGAGAAATTGAGAAAAAAAAAAAGGAAAGAAAAAAATAGATCGTTGAGGATACACTAGGGCTTCATTTTTTACACAATCAATACTGTTAGAAAAATTCCGATAAAATAGAGTCCTGATATGTCTCGATAACCTATTATTTCTTTTTCTTCTCTCGTTTATCTTTCTTGCCATATCAACTTATGTAATTTTTTTTTATCATTGGATCTTAAATTTGATTAATTGGTCATTGATTTTTCTAAATTTTTCATTGACTCTTGTATATATTAATTAATTTAGACAAGACATTAATTTTAAAATAACTGCTATTTTTAATAGTGATTATATATATATATTCAGTAACTTAATTATGTTTAAATTTTGCTATTTTCAAAATACATTTTTAGTTTATGTTTTTTTTTTTTTTTTGAAAACTTTCACCGCACTGTGTCATTTTTTATTATAAAGAATTCCTGCAATGATGGGTGTCCTTCGTCTCCTCTTCCATGTCTAGGAGTCATTTTCATCAGCAGAAATGTCAAATGCTAGTCGTTTAGCGGAAGATAACAAGCCCGATAGAGAGTTGTATTATGCCCATGCTATAGTAGCTTGCTGCTATTAGGTGATGATGGTGCAATTGATAATAATAATAATAATAATAATGCATGGGAATACGGGTACTTCTTTAAATGTGACATTGGATTTTAATACACAAAGAACTGACAGCATCCCATATTGCAATAAAAATTTGAAAGCATCAGTCATACAATTAGGGCAATGATCTATCAACTTGAGAAGAAAAATTTAATGAAAACATAGTAGAGTGAATGACACATGGTAGATCCAAATACTATTACTGTTTCAACATATCTAGTTTCCTGTAATATCATATAAATGTTTTGTCATTGTTCTTCTGGCCTCAGAGGACATTACAGTGCAGTTCTGCATACTGAGCCTGCAACCCCACCAGCACGTGCATACAAATGATGAGTACACAGATATGCTTGGCCTGCGATGTTTTTTTTTTTTGTAAAGGTGAGGTGCAACTGACATTGCTAGCAAGCTTTGCTAGTATGTCTTTTGCTGTGTTTCTTTGTTGATGCTACTGTTTGTTTTGGTGTGTTCTTCATAGCTACGAAGAATTAAGAACTCACCTTTTGGCGATGACAGCCGATTGCAGAAATGTGTAGAGGTTCTTCCATGTAAAATTCATCATAAGGACATGGTCACAAGTGGTACTAAATATTTTTATTATTTCTTTTGGTGTAACCCCATGACCACTGCTTTGCCCTGTCAAGGAAATGAAGTTTCAAGTTAAATTAATGATTCTTTAGCCTTATATTCTTCCCAGATTAGTATTAAAGCTTCTCTTTCTAATTAGGGCTTGCTCTTGTTACTTATTAGCACATTTATTTTTGCGGTTCCAAAGTGTTTTTGTAAAAATTATGTTTTAAATATTTTTATATCATTTTGATATATTAATATAAATAATAAATAAAAAATTATTATTTCAATCCATTTACAAACAAAAAAAACATTTTAAGAACAAATCGGTGCTTCCGTATCCCTAACAAGAAAAAAAAGAAAAAGGAATGTACATCTTCAGGACAAGCGGTTGATGATAACATTATTTCATGGATTAAAAGAACAAAAGTTGGACCTGTAGGAGTGCTCTCAGTCTTCGAACGTGCTCAAAGGAAAAGAGAAGAAAAGAGAGCGAAAGCAGTAAAAATTAACCATTATGAGAAACCACACACTACCACTTGCTGAATTTTGCTTACAGCGTCGGGTTTTCTTTCCTCTTCTTCCTCTTCTTCTTCTTCTTCTTCTGTCAATTTAGGGGGAAAGGCCATAAATAAGAAGGAATACGACAGTGGGGGAGGGCAGCTAGCTAGGTTATGAATATGATTGAACAATTTTGTTGCTGCTCCATGTGAGATATATAAAGGAAGAAACTTTCAATTTAGTGGTCCTTAAATTTGTAGTTCAAAGAGATGTACATGAATATTGTGCTCTTAGTTAATCCACATAACATGCTGCTGTCCCTTGTCGGGGATGTGGGGCATCTGAGCCTCCCTGATCCCTTGTCATTAAAATTACATTAAGTGGCCCTCATTAGTGTACTAACTAAAATCTTTAGCAAGACCAGAAGCAGTTGA
>Ga0325414_1008605_pt1 | contig 10810 bp, 3 predicted proteins | sample PopdelMetagenome_8_FD_206183 | JGI IMG/M metagenome (GOLD analysis project Ga0325414, IMG submission 206183) | Populus deltoides microbial communities from Bellville, Georgia, United States - Leaf-PdKOR-R3 | ecosystem: Host-associated > Plants > Phyllosphere > Phylloplane/Leaf | place: USA...
TATTAGACATTTATATTATCTAAGATTCCCGTAAAATATGAAAAATTAAACTGAAAAATAATATTAGACATTTATATCATTTTATTCTTAACCATGGATTCCTAATTAATTAATTTCCTCATCTAACATGAAGGATCTCTTTCTATAATTTTTTTAATTTTGCTTTATCCTTCTATTTATTTTTTCTCTTCTTTTGTACAAGTAAAAACTAAATTAAATACCAAAAACTAAATTGAACTGAAAATATAATTTTTAGAAATACATAAAAAAATCAAGGGTCAAAAAACAAGTTATAACAGCTGCTCATTCTTTACAATAATTATGACACACGATCATTGAAAAATTTATTTTCTCTTGACTTTGTATAGTAAGTTTTCAAAAAAAAAAATAGCACCTAATTTTTTTCTTTCAAAATGAAACAATTTTATCAAGAGGTAACCACCCTCAAAAGAATATAAAAAGCAAACCAAGTCCTATAAAGAAACAACTAACCTTTAAAAAAATCAAAACAAATCTCATCAAAAAGTGACTAACCTCAAAATAATTAAAAAATCAAAGCGAGTCTTATCAAGAGATGACTATTCTCAAAACAATAAAAGAGGTGATTAACCTTAAAACAATAATAATAAAAAAAAAGTAGTCTCATAGAAGGTGACTAACCTTATAATCAAATAATTAAATAAATTGCCTTACTAAAATGTGACTTTCCTCGTATCAAATAATCAATATAAATAGTCTCATTAAAAGGTGATTATCTTCATAATCAAATAATTAAACATTATCTTATCGAGAGATGACTATCTCTATAATTAAATAATTAAATAAATAGTCTTATTGGAAGATGACTACCCTTAAATATAATGATCAAATAAATAATCTTATTGAAAGGTGATTACTCTCGAATCAATTAAAACAAACATGGTCTCATTGAGAACCGAATACCCTAAAAAATTAAACATAATCTCTTTGAGAGACGACTACCCTAATAATTGAATAAATAGTCTCATTAGAAAGTGACTACCCTCAAATCAAATGATCAAATAAATAGTCTTGTTGGGAGATGATTACCCTCATATCAAGTAACCAAACAAATAATTTCATTGGAAGATGATTACTCCTCAAATAAAGTGTTACCATGATTCCAAAGTTTAGTTTAATTTACCTAGCTATGTGATTTGACCAAAGATATCTTGATTGAGACTCAGCTTGAACCTTTTAATGATAAGGTTTAAAATTTCTTGATAATAAGGCATGCAATTTCTAATGAAAAGGCTTAAGACTTCCTAATCATAGGGTTTGAAAAATTCCTTATAGCAAGGTTTGAAAACTTTGTAATGATAGGGCTTGGAACTTTCCGATTGCAAGACTTGAAACTTCTGATGACAGGGCTTGGAACTTCCTGATGAAAAGGCTTGGGACATTCTGAATATAGGGGTTGAACTTCTTAATGTTAGGGCTTGAACTTTGTAATGACATAGCTTGAAATAAAAGAAATAAAATGGTATTGAAAAGAAAATTATCATTAGATTAATGAGCTTAACTTGAAATAAAAATACTATTTGAAATAAATTTGTCATCAGATTGTTGGGCTTTACTTGAAATGAAATGTTTTTTTTTTAAAAAAAATTTGTTACTAGATTGATGGTCTTAGCTTGAAATAAAATTTATGTTGAAATAAATTTTTAATTGAATTGATGAGCTTAATTTTGCTATAAAATTTTGTTTTAATAGAAAATTGATATCAAACTAATGGGCATCACTTGAAAGAAAATGTTATTTGAAACAAATTTATCATTGGACTAATGGGCTTAACTTGAAATAAAAATGTTATTTGAAAGAAATTTGTCATCGGACCAGTGGGCTTTCCTTGAAATGAAATGTTGTTTAAAAGAAAATCTTTTCATTGGATTGATGAGCTTGATAGAAAAAATGCTATTCTGACTAAAATGCTTTGTTTGAAGGAAAAGTGTCATTGTGGTTTATAGGCTTGAAAGAAAGATACTATTATGACTGATAAGATTGAAAATAATCCAATTGAGGGATGACTAACCTTAACTTGTTGAAGCAATGTAAGTCAAGAATTTCAACATGAGACTTGAGTTTCTTTTTGATAGTAGTGTTTCACTTTGATTTTATTTCTAAATAATACCTTTTAGGGTTAAGAGGGAAATAAATTTTGTATATTTTGAAAGCCCAATCTTCCTTTTTAATGTCATTTGCACCTTTTAAGACCTTCAATTTTATAAGTATCAATAACTAGGTACTAATTTACTTGAATTGTTTAAGTGACAAAAAATTCCTCCAATGTTCTTTATGAGTTTGTCATTTGTTCACTAATTAATTAAGTATGGTATATTCATCATATTATCTTGGCTATATTAACTCCTTTTTGACATTGCCCTCCAAGTGTAGTATGAGAGTATCTTCTCATTACTGTTTATTTTTCAACATCACTATAAAGAAGTTGTTGCCTTTACTACTTTCATCTTGTAATGAAGTTCTTCAAATCATCATCTAGCTATAGTTGTTGCCATAAGTTTCTTTAAACTAAACTATCCCCAACTAATCTAGCTGTATTTATCCTTCCAGTAACCATTATAAGGCATGCATATTTGCATCATCATCACTATTTTTCCAAGAATTTTACAAATTCAATCAATGAGAATTTTATTGTAAAACATTTTTCATGAAATCATCTTTGTTTGTTTGTTTTTGAGACCAAACTGTAAATTCTAATGATTGTGCTCATATAAATCCAAATTTTAAAATGAAATCATTGGAATATAAATTTAAAAGTATTTTTAACAAATAAACATTTAGGTTTCTTTGATCAAAAACCCAAAACATGTCATTCAAAGGCTAAGATGCAACTTTGGATATTTTTTGTTGGAATAAGAGAAAATAGGTTTATGGAGAAAAGGTTATCCCTAAATTTCTGACCATTTTTTTAGAAATGGCATGAATGGATTTTTCAATAAATATGAAGCTATGTTGTGAGGAAACAAATTGGTTTTCAAAAGGAGAGTTTTGACTTTTTTTAAAAAAGGAAAGCATATTGCTTTTTGTTGTGTTGATTTTGCCCATTTATTTGTGAAACTCATGAGTCAATGTTATAAAGGATGATATGCAGCCCATAAATAGGTCATGATTTTTGTTTGACAATCATTTTCTTCTCTCTTTAGAGGCTAACACTTATCAGCATAAACAAACTATTTTTTATTATTAAAAAGAGCTTTTAAAAACATGTAATGTAGGCTAGAAAACCTTATTATGAAAAAAGAAAAAAGAAAAAAGAAAAAGAAGGAGATATATATAAGGCTCAAATAGTGTTTAAGGGTGTTAAAGCATATAATCACTTTTTTTATAGAGATCTTCTAGGCTTGCTGCCTTGATTTTGACATTAATTGATCTCATCTTAATCTCAATTCTCGAAGCTCTATCTCATTTTTTATCGTTGACATTTTTCTTCAGTTTTAGACTTTGCACCATCATTACAGATAATTTTTTTTTATCAAAAATTTGGAGCATTTTATTTCACATGAAAACCCCCACTTAAGTAAAGCTTGTTAAGATGTTTTTTTTTTTTTGCAAACATGAGAATAAATATGGAGCATAGGATTAATATGAAAAATAAACATATCGAGTTTGACTGTGTAACTTGAGCTAAGATATTAGGTATATCTAATGAAGGACCTATAGTATTTGAAGTCAAGTTATACCAACAATTAATGGTTTAGTGTATGATGAGGATGTGATCATGCACACTTGTAAACATGACTTTTGAACCGGGTGTAAAGGTTAAAAGTCAGGACTTAATGCTTCGACCTAAGTGTTGCATAGAAGCATTACACACAATATTCTATCCAAAAGGGGGCATTATAATGAAGTTAGATTCACAAACATGTGCTAGATAGATTGCATGATACGAGATCACCTTATAAACCTACCATATATTATGACGAGGAACATGATAATGGCTCATGACTAGAGACATAAGTCTTTTCCCTGTATTTAGTGTCTAACTTCCATCTTTAACCATTTTGGGATATTGTTGATGGGTATGGATAAGATACCGTATTCTAAAAACATGGAGATAGATAATATATCTGTTACAAAGATGGGATATATTCTAAATAAAGATGGTGTTTGGATATATAAGACCAAATAGGAGAACAAATTGAGGAAAAAGCACAACATGATAATAATGGTGATGAAATTGAAGCTATGTTTAAATCATCATCGCTTGCTTCATCGTCTGAATCAGCTTCTTAAAGTTCTTGGCAATCAAGGATGGAAGATCGATTACAATGTATTGAGATGAATGTAAGTCATTTTCGAGACACACAAGACCATATAGTTAGCGATTTTCAAGATATCAAGAGCATGATGACCAATTTACTCTTTCGATATCCAGCATCCTAGATGATTGTACCATAAGCATTTGTATTTTGTTTTATGTTTTTTATGCTTTTATGCTTTTATTCCTTTATGGTTGTAATGAATATTAGATTTTCTTTTAGAGATCGTGTCATAGATGTTTTGTTCCTTTTATGATTTTCATTATTGATTATTTTCTCTTATTATTAACGCCTAGATATTTTTTTTTATTGATGCCAAAAAGGGAGGAAATAGATATGAAAATAAAGTTTGATGAATTTCATTGTAAAAAAGAGAAATATGTTTCAATAATAGATCCATACATTTAGGAGGAGAAATCTATTATGAGGCATATATGATACAATCTTTTGACATTTAGTTAGATAATGCAAAATTGATTAATGTTTCCTATATTTTGCATTGCAAAAGATAGGGGGAGACATTGTTTCATATCTAAGTTATCAATTTATTGTCATCATAAAAAAAGGAGGGATTGTTGTCCTTTAAGTCACATATTTATGTTTTTTATATATTTTGATGATAACAATAAAATAAAAAATAAAAATAAAAATACATGTGGTTGAGAATAAATCTTAAACATGTCCATATGAAGATCACATTAACAAACATAAAGGATTTCATAAAGAAATCAATGAAGATGTCTGAGATGTATAGCAAATGAAGACTTAGACTTAAGTGTTCTTTTTAGTGTTTATCACAGCATGTGTAACCTAAAACCAACAACCACCATCAATTAATCCCTTAGCAGCGACAACTCATCACTTCCTTTTCACAAGTAATATGTTAACCTCACAGCCACCCTTCTTATGACCAAGTTCGGTTCCAACAAACCCATGATTGTTCAATCCTTACCATGCCATCTTTTCCAGCTTTGATTGTTGGGAACAATAACACCACCATAATATCCATTAACCAATAATAAAGAGGATGAAACTAAGAGAAACAAATTTAGGGAGAAGAGGAGATAAAAAAAAAAAAAAAACTAATTGTGCTTGTGTGATTTTGTTTTTTTTGTAAGTAGTCGTGGCACTTATTGCCGATTTAGAGAAAAAAAAGAGGAGACGGCGATTCGAATCCATTAGGTGACCTCCCATGAATGGCAACTCGTGATTTCAAATGCCACTGTTGCAGTGACTCGTGGAAACCATGCGCCATAATTGTTTTGTTATTGTTCTTGAAGCTTTAGGGCACCACGACATCTCCTCTGACCATTCCAACCTTTTTTTAGAAAGTGTTCTTCAAATTTTGAATTATTTTTTGTTTTTTATGATTGTTATGGAATTGTGATAATTGTACATATGTGATATATGTGATTGCAGGTTGTGTGAGTTATTTAGTAAAGGAGATGAGAGTGTGTGTGTGTGTGATGCTTGATTTTATTTTTTAACATGTGTTGAAATAAATAACATAAATAAACAAACAAAAAATTTATCATAAATTTTTTTTCTCAAAAACTTGCATCAATGCCAAACATAAAAAAGGAAAAGAAGAAGCATAAAAAATTATCTTTTGCATAATTTATTTTTTGTTAAATATTATGTTTAGCATAAAAAAAATCATTTTGTGTGTTTTAACATCATAAAAATATTTGTGTTTTTAGCACTTGTATAAAAAAATCTTTATTTTTCTTCACATGTTTTTGGACAAGATAACAAGTTTATCAAACCTATTAAAAATTTAGTCCTAATAAAATAGCCCATTGGACTTACATAAAAAATGTATATACTATGATTTTGTTAATTATGAATTTTTGTGTTGTGACATCATTTATTTTTATTGTCTATAAAAAAAATATACTTTTTTTTGTCATTATATGCTAATATATATTTTTTTGTTCATAAATATTTTTTTTAATTTTTTTAGTTATGAGTCAGGCTGGGTCGACATGATCTTGCACAAGCTTAAATTTCATGAACGTTCTGAAAGACAAAGTGGATTCAGAACCTAATTCTCATTTAAATTGTGAACAAGCTTTTAATAAATAGCACGTGAATAAGTTTAGGAAAACACAAGTAATGGTAACTTTTTGTCCAAAAGGATGTGTTAAGGGTAGTGTCTTTATTTTCTTAAGTACAATTAACTCAGTGCTTAAATATCTGGAATCAATGTCAATTATGAGATTCATATTTCCCTCAAATTTCTAGGTGGTGACTTTAAATTTCTCATTTTCCCCATATTTTCCAAATTACAAACCATTCTTTAATTGACACGCTGTCAACCGAGATACAACAAATGCTTTGCAGGATAGGATATAAAAGGGAACTGTGGTTATTGGATGGTAGAATAATATTGTAATTACCATCTTCTTCATCACTTTGTTTCTTTCGGAAACCACATTTTTTTTATGATTACGAGTATAATGTGATATTAAAAAGATATGTTTATTGATTTTCTGATAATTGGACTAATGTTTTCAGAAAACAAAAATATTAAAAAGAAGATTCTATCAGGGGGCTTAGAAGCAATAAAACCATAAAACCATGCTAACTAGTTTATGTTTTACTCAATACTAGCAGTTTTGGGAATAAAATATCTCTGTTGTTCCAATTTTATCATATGACCAAAGAGACATTGATATTATTCGTTTTATAATTCATTCTAACCTCTGCTTGTGGAAATTGCTTCTGTATTTTGCCCTCACTAGTTCTATTTTATCCTTAAATCATTGAGGTGCTAGTATTTGAGTTTTTTGCAGTCATGAATGAATTAACATAACATCCATTTTCTTGATTGCTTCCATGTAGATTATGGTCGTGGGTGATGGGTTTAATTGAAACCAATTTTCAGCAGCATCTCAGTATTGATAAACAATCAAAGTTTTTCTTTAAAATGTGACTTATGGAATGGATGGCCAAATTTGCATTGCCTCTACACTGCTGTATTATGGTGTTAACTCATAAGCCGTGTTTTATCCTTTTCTTTTAAGTTTAGCTAAATGCTAGATTATTTTCTTGCACTACATAACAAATTAAATTAACTTTTTTAAAAATGTAAAAAAGAATGTTCAATCATTGCTAATTCTAATAGATAAAAAAATAACTATGTAAAGATTGACTTGATCGATTTAGTAAGTCCAAAGGCTACTTGGACAACCAGAAAAAGCATAGTTTGACACAATAAAATTTTGAGATAACATATTTTTTTAGAAAAAAATATTGAGATGACAATATCCTAGATCGATCCGGCTCAACTTAGGTTAACATACCAAATTCATGACTCGAATCATGAGATCGTGATAACCTAAAAAAAGTAAATAAAAAAATATTATAAAGCTCAATTCTCAATCGACCCAATATTCTAGGATAAAAATAAAAATAAATCAATTAAAAAAAAGATAAAAAAAATAAAAGGAGTCAATTTAGGTTAACTTGACAAACCTATGTCACCAAGATAATCTCATAGAAAGCAAATCAAAATAAATTATGAAGCTCAATTCCTAATCAATCCGATGTTGAATGATGAAATTGAAAAAAAAATCAATTAAAAAAGAAAACAAAAAAATAATCCAAGTCAACTTGAGTAACCTATTAAACCCCTAACCCGGGTAATAAGACTACAATAACTTTATAAAAAGCATATTGAAACAAATTATGAAGTCTAATTCCTAACCAACCCAATGCTAAAAGATAAAATTAAAAAAAATTAATTAAAAAAAAAACAAAAAAACTTGAGTCAACCGAGTTAACTCGCAAAACATATGACCCGGGTCATGAGACTAAAATAACCCCACATAAAGCAAATCAAAATAAATTATGAAGCTCAATTCCCATCAAACTTAATGTTAAAGGATGAAATTAAAAAAAACTAAATTTAAAATAAAAAAATAAAAAAAGGTATTGTTCCACCAAACAATACCTTATGATGAGGGTAATTGACATATAAAGAAAAATCAAGTCAACCGTGGTTAACTGCCAAACTCGTGACTCGAGTTATGAGACAGAGATAACTTTATAGAAACAAAATAAATTATGAAGCTTATTCCAAATGAACCCAATGATGAAAAGATGAAAATTGAAAAAGAATCAATTAAAAAAAATGATACAAAACATGAGTCAACCTGGTTAACTTTTAAAACTCGTGATCTAAATCATGAGACTTGGATAACCCTATAGAAAGCAAATCAAAATAAATTATGAATCTCAATTTTCAATAAATTCAATGTTAAAGAATGAAATTAAAAAAAAACATTTTACTTGGAATAATACTTTGTGAAGAGAAGAACAATGAGTTCCTCTCCTCTTCTATTTGTTAATATACTCAGGTTTGATGTGATTTGTTGATTCAGTCATATTTTTTGTCCAGAGAAACAACACTAGTTTTGAGCATAATCATAAATAAACCCTAAAACAACTTCACTCTTAATCTTATTTAGGTACAAAACCAAATGGGTGGCCAGCATTACACTGTTGGTTCGGTTATATTTTTTCTAACATTAAAAAAGGATGCCTAAACAATGATAACATTTTTTAAGTTGCAAGAAAAATTTAGGACCTGAGTTAATTTAATAATATGATTATAAAAAAAGAAAATGATAAAAAATGACAATGACTAATAAAAAAAATAAATGTTTGCTAGTATTACGAAAATATACCCTTTAAATATTCGTAAAAGGTTTCAACGATCTTATTTGATAATAAAGAAAAAATTGAATGAGAACGAGATAACTTTGTAAAGAAAAAAATGAAAAGAATTCAAAGCTTAATTACCAACAAATCAAACGCTGAAAGATGAATTGAAGAAAAAATCAATTTTAAAAAAGAACTAAAAAACCTAACTTAAGTCAGCATCCCAAATTCACAACTCATAGAAAGAAAAATAAAAAGAAATCACGAAACTTAAAGCCTAATAACCTAATACCGAAGGATAAGATTAAAAATAATCACTTTTCAAAAAAATAATCTAAAAAAAAAACCAAAGTCAAATTGAGCTAATCTTTAAAACTAGTGACCTGATTCGTGAGACTAAGATTACCCCATACATAACAATTATGAAGCAAAATTCTCAATCATCCAAAATTAAAAAAACAAAATAAATAACAATCAAAAGAATAAGAACCAAAATTGATACAAATATAAACTGACAGGATACATTTAATTTTTGAAAGAGTAGATGCAAAACCTAAGGAGAGGAGAGAGAAAAGAGGGGGAAGAAGAAAAAAATTCCACCAGAGCTCAACCGTTGTGTTATGATATACATGTGTTTGACCACTAGGAAAAGGACATTAAGATGCTCTTAACACCTTACACACCACCCAAAAAGTGCATACGTCTTCCACGTTTTGGTTGTGCAATATTTTTGATTTTTAAATAATATTTTATATTTATTAAAATATCAAATTGCCATAGTCCACTTCATTATAACTAAAAACCAGGATAAAAATACGAAAAAGCCTTTGGATGCCAATTCAAAAAATCTTACTTTTACGGGTAATTTAGTCATTTTACTATGCATTAAAAAGTAAAAATTCATAAAAACCCCTAGTTGCTTTTTGAATAAATTTTGCTTTTAAGAGTAATTTAATTATTTAACTCGACTTTTAAAAATGTGAAAAACCGAGCTATCCTCGACAATTTGATAATGATTAATGGACCTTAAAGAAAAAAATTGTATTATTTCCAATAACTAGTTTAATGATTTTGTTTGAGAAGAACAAACATATCAATATAATATTTCAATACATAATGTTTTGTGTTTGCCTTCACAATGAAACACTGAACTTGTTTAGATTTTTGTTAATAGTTGCACATATATTATTAATATTATTTCAAATTTTTTTTAAGTCTCATGTTGAGGTTTTTTCCCTTTAAAGTTAAGAGTACTCATGAACAATTTATACATTAATTAATTTAAAATAATTTTTTTGAACAATTTTAAAACACATCCTTTGTATCAATTTGATACATTAAAAGAAAATTTAATGAGTTTTTTTCCGTGATTTATCTCAAATCTACACAAAAAAAAGTCACCCATAAACACTATCAATATGACAAAGCTTTCCATATTAATTCAAACTAGATTTGTGGGTTTGTTGTAAGTTGAATTTGTTTTATCAATTAAAAAAATCAAAGTATTGTTGGCTGCATGTATTGCCTGAAAAGTGTGACGGTAATTTATTTCTGATGAGTGCGTTGCAAGTTTTAATTTTTTAATTTTATAGATAACAAAGTCATTTTACTGTGATAAATAAAATAAAAAACTATTGTATACCTATATAACTTAAAAATAATAATTGAATCACGATAAAAAAAAAACCATCTTGGTATCTAATTCAAATTTTTCGTAGTTGAAAGGCAATTTCATAATTACATCATTCCAATGAATATTGGCTAGGAGATTTTGTTTTTTTAATGTTAATTTTTAATTTACCATATTAAAATGGACTTAAGCCTGCGCCTCTAACTCCTAGGTCCAT
>Ga0325414_1008612_pt1 | contig 10807 bp, 11 predicted proteins | sample PopdelMetagenome_8_FD_206183 | JGI IMG/M metagenome (GOLD analysis project Ga0325414, IMG submission 206183) | Populus deltoides microbial communities from Bellville, Georgia, United States - Leaf-PdKOR-R3 | ecosystem: Host-associated > Plants > Phyllosphere > Phylloplane/Leaf | place: USA...
TTCCTTACACAAAAAGAATAACAAGCCATGGTGGGTCCATGCAGAGGAACCAGTTCCGCTTTCGCTTAACCAAGCCAATCCCATGGGACTGGTCTGAGTTTCTGACCAACGAGGGGTGACTTCACCGGAACCACTCCTAAAGGAAACGTTTCCGGAACTGAAGACCCCACTTCACAGCCAAACTAGTCCTAATTTCCACCCTAAAGCATCACCTTCTCTTTCCTCCTCTGCCGCCTCCACCACTTCCACCTGAAATAGATCCCGTACCCCCTCCTCCCTCTGGCAAAACCCTAAATCTAACCACAAAATCCCATGGATGAATCCTTCATGTTAATGCTCTCAAACCTCCTCCACCTCCACAACGCCCTAGACCCATCAACCCCTCTCCTCTCCTCCCCCTCATCCTCCTCTGCCTCCTCCCCTTCCTCCCTCCTCTCCTCCTCCTCCCCTACCCCGCTCCTCTTCTTCACTCTCGCTTCCCTCCTCTCCTACCTCGCCTCCCAAAAAAAGCCGGCCTCCACTAAACCCCCCTCTTCCACCTCCACCACCGCTACAAACCCAGAATCCTCCTCCTTCTCCGTCTCCGCTTTCCGGGCACTCTCCACCGAACACATCTGGTCATTAGAAGCTCCTCTTCGCGACGCGCAGTGGAGGACACTGTACGGGTTATCTTATCCTGTTTTTACTACTGTTGTTGATAAATTAAAACCCCATATTACTGCTTCAAATCTTTCTTTACCTTCTGATTATGCTGTTAGTATGGTTCTCTCTAGATTAGCACATGGGTTTTCTGCTAAAACACTTGCTTCGCGGTATTCTTTAGAGCCTTATTTGATTTCTAAGATTACTAATATGGTTACTAGATTGCTGGCTACTAAGCTTTACCCTGAATTTATTAAGATTCCTGTTAGTAGACGTAGGTTGATTGAGACCACCAAGGCATTTGAGGAGTTGACTTCTTTGCCTAACATGTGTGGCGCTATTGATGGGAGTCCAATTAAGGTGAAATGTGGGGATAATGAGGGGAATGTGTATAAATGCCGATATGGATATTCCTCAGTTTTGTTGCAGGTTGTGGCAGATCATAAGAAGATGTTTTGGGATGTGTGTGTGAAGGCACCGGGTGGAAGTGATGATGCTAGTCATCTGAGGGAGAGTTTGTTGTATAATAGGCTTGTTTCAGGTGATGTTGTGTGGGATAAGGTGATTGATGTTAGGGGTCATCATGTTAGGCCGTATATAGTTGGGGATTGGTGTTATCCGTTGCTGTCATTTCTTATGACACCCTTTTCACCCAATGGGTCAGGGACTCCAGCACAGAATTTGTTCGATGGCATGTTGATGAAGGGGAGGTCTGTAGTGGTGGACGCTATTGCATTGTTGAAGGGGAGGTGGAAGATTTTGCAGGATTTGAATGTGGGCCTTCATCATGCTCCGCAGACAATTGTTGCTTGCTGTGTGTTGCATAACTTGTGCCAAATTGCAAGGGAACCAGAGCCAGAGACTTGGAAGGATCCAGATGAGGGTGGGGTTCCAGTGAGAGTGCTCGAGAATGAGAAGTCTTTTCATTATTTTGGAGATAGCTTGAGGCAGGCGCTCACTGAAGATTTGCACCAGAGACTTTCTTCAAGATAGATTTATGATCTGATGAGAGTTTGTTTTCAAGCCTTCACTTCTCTGTAAGGATAAATTCTTTAGTAATTCTAACCCGGTTTAGGTATTTTGTGGGTTTTCTTTTGCTTATCTGGCCGCTTTGGAAAGTTTTAAATGTAAGTTTTCTGCATCAGTGAACTCCACATGTAATCAATTTTCTGTACTTTACTGAGTGAGCTAACTTGGAAATTCAAATTCTCTAATCAGAGAGAAGCCAGAGAACCTTAGTTGGAGGTATCAGTACTTTTGTTATATGTCATTGTTGCTTCATAAAATGAATGTATGTTTTCCCTCTTGTATGACCGGTGGTGTTTTCTCTCGTCTTTTATTTGAGATCTGGTACAGTGTGGTTGATTCAGTGACACATTTAAATGCAGACTTTGAAGTTCTGATGAGAAAGTCAGCACATTCGATCTATTTTTGTCATTGATCAATGAATTCTTTGTTGTGTTTATTGGTTATTAAAATAAAATTCTTATAAGAGCATGTCTTTTATTCATTTATTATTGGAATCTTACGGCAGCCTTACCTTCGCATTAATATATTGATTTCTTTTTCATTAATAGTGTTTGCTGTTTTGATGCATTGCTGAAATCATGCATCAGTCCTAGATATTGATTCTAGGTGTTTATATATATATATCCTCGATGTCATCTAGGGGAATCTCGTTTTTCAAATTAATGAGCTGATGTTGCCTTGCTATATCTTTTACCAAAGCCTTCAGGTAAGGTATTCCATCGCCAAAAAATAACAAACTGTCACGGTTGCTCCATTGAGGTGCTTACTATTTTTCATGGCGACAGTTTTTTTTCTTTTTTTGTCCTGGCCAGTAGAGGTCTTGGGGATGCTGCGAGTCTGCAGCAGTGGAAGATGGTTTGTTTGCTATGGGATTCAATTTCTGCGAGACTGTTTAACTGAAATCGAATTATATGAATGGTTCCGGTAGCCTAGCAGTTGTTTTGCTCTCTTAACTGGTCAAGTTTGATTCTAAATTTATTCTTCACACCATGGACGGTGAAGTATTGGTTTTGCTCTTAATCAGAGCATGATATCTGATGTGGAACTATAAAGCTAACATTGCAACCACTGGGAAATTACATAAATCCACCAAATCCTAGTGATTCCTTTCCATTGCCTAGTTAACAGCATTGATGGAGGGAAGTTAGGGTGCAATTCTCACAACTGTAATTATTGGCGTTAATCGTGGCATTGCGTCCAAAGAAGAATTAGATATAAATCTTGAGGTAGCCACTTTGAGCCATTGAACTAGATGGCCCAATTGAATGAGAAGAAATGCTTCAGAGAATGCTAGCGCGTCAGTAAGGCGCCACAGGGAGAATGTCAGCTTCCGCATCTGCATCTCCTTTGATCTGGCAAACCATTGTTCAAACTATGAGATACCAGTAAAATATCATAACCAATGGCTGAAGAAAAGGTCATGTAAGTTAAGACCAGGCCATCAAGATGCCTTTGAGGCGGATGAATACAAGCAGCCTCAACGTATATTTTCAAAAGATAGCTGTTAAATATCTATAATACATCGTGTGTGAAATACATTGATGACCCGGCAGCAAAACCTTGAAGACCCGGCAAACCTGGGATGGATCCATGCAAACCTTGACAAACCGGTAGCAAATTTCAAATTATATGAAGAGGATTGTTTGAGAAAACTAGGAGGGAAAAAAACATGGTATCATATGGCTATTCTTGCAATGTGGGGAAAAGAATTTTACAGTAGATCGCTATAGTTGTTTGGTAGAGTTAATGAAAAAAGCAAAACTATCCCTGCTTGTCCTCAAAACCTTCTATAAAATCAAAGTCGATATTTAGTACGACCATAGGTATCCCTGCTGAGTAATTCTTTCAATGGATTGCTTTGTTTCTATGAAAAAATCAGCCCTGATACTTTTTATACATGCAATCCAATCCGGAGAGGATTTGTTGCTCTCCCAAAAGATGAAGAAATGACATGTACGATGCAGGTTTTTCGATTTGGAGATCGTGTAGAGACTAACCAATACAAGATTTAGGCAACATTCGTGGAGAAGGGATTTCTTCCATGTTCATATTGTGATGATGAGTCCTTGGTCACTTTGAATGGAGTTATGTATTGGTTTATGGCATACACCGATTTTTTTCCTGAACAGATTAGTGCACAAATTTGTACCTTCAGTATCGTAAAGGAGCAACATCTACAAATTCCCCTACCCTCCGAACTTCGCAACTCTGGAACTATTTCATTGACCTTGTAAGATTCCTGGTTATATGTGATAAACAGTCCCCCTATGATAAGTTTAAGTGTTTAACATCTGGGCGGTGGAGGACTATAACGGTAACGAGACTTGGAAGTTGGAACTCCAGGTCGAGAAAAGGTCAATTAGAATCTTTATTGCTTTACCGAGAAAACTTCTGAGATTCAGGACTCTTAACTCGTTTTATTCAGAGCGAGGAACATTGCGAAAAGCTTAGGATTAACGGCATCAATGAACGAAGCAGTCACTGAAACATTCCGATCTTTATTTCCCTGGTTTAGAAGAAGCCGAGGAGGCGTGTACTAGACATCTAATAACTAAATATTCAAGTGCAAGAAACTTTTTCTATAGTGGCCTGCTGATTTGGTGTTGAGAGAATCAGTATCTCCCTTGTTGAATTAACTCCAAATTGGAACATGGTGGGCTAGTTTCCAAAAAGACGAAAGGCCTCCGCTACTAAACGAAATGGAGGAAATAAGATATCCCTTGATGAACGACTAATTAGTCATCTTAATTTCTGTGCTTGTGCTTATGAACTAGTTTGGACTCATAATTTAAGGATATGAATGAAGCGATGTTGAAAGCTAAACAAAACAAACATGTATTAATTAACAACAATGATTGGGAACAACATTTGAGATGTGTGAAGCATCCATAGTGGGAACAAGAAAGTTTCCTTGCCTGTTTGGAAAAAACCTGAAATATATCTTTACACAACGATGGCAGTGATCTTCATGGTCACTCACATTCTGAATGGCTCAGACGCCTCAGAGATGACATGAGGGGTTAAGGCTGGTAACATGAGGGGAGCGATGCTCTAATAGGTATTGCTCAACGAAGCTCCAGATCTTCAGCTACTAATGTGAGCATCTTAGATTTTACATCACACCTTTTTTCTTTGTTCTTTTTTTTTTTTTTTTTTTGCCCTAGAAGCAAAGAATAAGCAGCACATCCAACAGAACATAGATATAGTAGCTCTTTACTGTGCCTTAGCAATGGTTCGGCTGGATGTACCATGCAACAACTTGACAAACCCGTGGAAGCTTAGCTTCCCATCAGTATGTCTTATCCAGTCATTGAGAACGGCATGAACTGGGATGGAGGGGCCAAGCCCAAGTTCCTGAAACAACAATTTGTGAAAACTTAGCACGATGAAATGTCTAGTTGCATCCCAAAATTACTGCAAAAGTGCAAGTTTTTGTCAGACTGTTAGTGAAAACATAGATTACATGTCTCGGTAGGCTTGTCCCTTCCCAGGATCCACAGGGTAAATTTACTAGCGCAGATAACCTTGCAGTTAAAAAATCCAATTTTGAATCCTACTAAAATGCTGGTATACTATGCAATGAACACACAGTGTGACGTGAGCTACAAAGAAACATGAAAAAGATGGCAGTCAAGCAAACTAAATGCAACTAATAGAGGAGGGGGAGGGGGAACAAGGCGAACGTACCCTACTTAACCCTTTAATTTCTTCTTGTTCCTATTCAAGTACTAGAGACTACTTACACAAGAACAGCCATCATTCATTAATACTTCAAAGGCCAGTCACTAGATAGGTTATCCGCATTTGACCATCACTACCCATTTACCGATCACATTTTAGACATTTTAAAAGCCAAAGTTTAAGATGTCAGTATATTAGCTCATGAGATATCAAGTTTGTTGAGGTTTTAGTTTGGTGCTCGAAGCAAGCAGTAGCAATAAATATATCATGAATCATCAGGCCTTCCCAAACATGTTAGAATTCCAACTTACTGAAGCAAGCTCCTCAATTACAATTGCTCTGTTTCCATCCTTCTCAAAAAGCTCATATGCAGAACGGGCTAGATGTTTCCATTGATCAAGTGTCTCCAGCTGATGAACGTTCAATGCAGCTGCACAGAATTCTTCAAAATCCATCCTTCTGTATTGAAGTTGGTTTAGCTGTCATGAAATGAAAATTAAGGCCCGGGTACATCGAACTAAAAGCACATGATCATCTAAAGTCATGAACAACTAAATGTTGGCATATACCGAGGCAAGAAAATCAGGGATGCGAGAATCCTTCATTGCATTTGTTGCATTTTTCATCAAGGCCTGCAGAATATAAGATGAGTGGCACAAAGCTTTTCACTATAAAGTCATGCAGTCATGCCATCTCAGATATAAAAGAGAAGAGAACACCAACCATCCTAAGGTTTTCCAAGGTTATGCTGCCACTTTTTTTTGGCTCCAGCAAAGCAAACTGCTCCTTCAGAAAAAACAGTTCATCCGCTGTCAATGTCTTAGACAATGCCTGCAAGACGATGCCAAAAAAAAAAGGGTTCTAGGTTAATTAGAATGCAAGTGACAAAGCTTACTGCTTTTGATTGCAAGAGAACTTGAAATCAAGATAGTCTGCTGTGGTTTTACTGGAATTTCATTTGAACAAAAGCCTCAATACGATTGAATGTTGAGTCAATATTAAAGAGAGGATTTAGAGAAAAAGCGGATTTTACATTATTTGCAAGCTAAAGACACGAATCACAAACACAATATGGCTTAAAGACTATGAGGTGTACTACCAATGGGTATAATTTATAGGCTTTCTTTGGCTATTTTGCCACCATAAATGAATACACACCCTTAAAGCAGCCTTACGCAGAGATGATGACCGCATGTATGCCTTCATATGCCTGAATATCATAATATCAAGAGGTACTTTTACATCATTATAATTCCGGATCCAAGGATGACCTGCAAACAAAAGATAATGAAGTGTGGCTCCTAATGATGAGGTTAAGACTGAACTACAGGAGAGTAAGTGAAGCACTAACTCAAAGCCTGGGCAGCAGTAATTCGTTTCCTTGGATCCTTGTTTAATAGGCGTTTAACAAAGTCTTTTGATTCTAGAGATAAAGTGGGCCAAGGTGCTTCATCGAAACTGGGATCAGCTTTCAAGACTGCCTGAAAAATTCCAGACTCGGTCCGGGCCCAAAATGGACGACTACCACACAAAAGAATGAAAGCTATCACGCCTATACTCCATACATCAGCCTCAGTGCTATAGGATCTATGCAAAACTTCAGGTGCCACATAGTATGCACTTCCCACGATGTCATTAAGTCTTTCATCTGCAAAACACCAAGGGCATTAAAAACCCACTCAAACACCCAAGGTCAAGTAGGATGAGATTCAGGCAAGTAAAAAACCTGGTCTGGCAAAATCTGATAAGCCAAAGTCTATAACTTTCAGCTGAGCGTTCTCCTCCTTAGAAGTATATAGAAAGTTCTGACCAAGTGAATGGATGAACTTAGATTATGAAAGAGGAAACTAGATAAAGAGGACATGAAGCAATCATGCAAAATATTGTTAGACAAGATATGAGATGGCAAGCAAAATGATCTCACATAGGAAATGACATGCGCCAGTTGTGTTTACTTTTTCTTTGTTTAACTTTATATATATGATACAAGTGGGGAACCCCAAAACCTGGCCCATGGAGATAGCCCACATGTTTAGCCCACGAGAGTGAGGTGATGCTTTGTTTAACAAAGAAAGCATGAAGAAACAACATTTGTATGCTTGGAAAACAGTGCAATTTGTATGTAAAGCATCATTCTTCTTCGGAACTAGATGAAGCAAAGGAGACGACCCAACACATTCCTCCCTTTTCAAACATCACCTCATCAGGTCACTTTACATTCCAGAAAAATCATAAAAAATTGACCATCCACATCTGAATTTCCTATGACCATTGTGTTTGAAGGGGTAAACATATTTTCTGCGTTCATATGATTCTCCCACTAAAAAGAAAAGAGATGAAAAGGGAATGAGTTTGTTCCACCTCTGGTTTGAGATCTCGGTGCACAACACCCTGTAGATGACAAAATGCAACAACATTTAGTATCTGCACCATAACAGCCTTCGCATCGTCTTCTGAGTATTTCCCACCCCTAAAACGATATCAGAGTACTTAGTTAGAAGCTACAATGAGGAACATAGGAAAACCTAAATACACAATTCAGATTTTGATTTATCCTCTGCTAAAAGAATCACCTTGAAAGTATTCTATCTAGGAGCTCCCCTCCTTCGCATAGCCTGAAATATCCATATCCAGCAATCAACTTTCAGGAGGTCAAAGATCTCTTAAAGAATTCACGCATGCAGCAAGCAATTTTCTCATTGATTTGTTCTTATACATATCCATGTTTGTCATAAACTAAACATACCAATAAGCATATCATCATTTGATTACAAAACAATGTTCTGACTCAAACTAGAAAATCTTAATGGTCCTCAGAAAAATTGTCCAGAAGATGCATGCTGCACCACAATTAGTTATCAATATGTTTATAGAAGAAAAACTGACACGTGATTTTAAGTTTAAGTTGCTTTGTATTTTCCACTTACTCCATCACTATATAGACATTGTCAAGATCTTCGAATGCATCATAGAAGTGCACTAAATTGTTGTGTCCTGTCAAGTCCTTCAATATCCTGACCTCCCTTCTTACATCCTCAACTGCAATAGCTGTTGTCATCTGACAGCATTGAAGTGATCAACATGAGACAATATGCAGTAATAATTAAACATAAATGAGCAATGTCGAAAGGTCTCACCATGTCAATTCAGAAACCTTAAACTCTCATATTGAAATGATTTTTATTTTCTAAAACACTAAAACTAATTTCTAAGGGGTTTAAATGAACATATTAATAAATACAGTCTTAGTCATTTTGAACCACTAGCGGGATACTAACCACCACAAAAGCCAGACAGGGTAATGTATAAATTCCTACCAGTCTTCCAAGTCATGTTTACAATGGCCAAACAGGTTTCATAATTTCATTTTTGGAGGAAATAGTTTAACTGCAGGATACTTAGTGGATTGGGCACAGAAATAGAGAAGTCACAAAATAAGCCCAATAGGCAATTCAGTATCTCTTTTTTGGAAGAGAGATACTGTAAATTGATGAGTTAGCTGTCTGATGGAGATTTTACAATCCGAACAATGTGTTTGGCATCAATAGTGGAGAATGATCAAACTACAATCTTTTCCCATTCCAGTATGCTCATGAGAGTAAGAAGGTGGTGAGCAGAAGTTCACCGCCTGTGTAGGTCATCAATTTTAATGTAGGTCAAAGTGAAGACCCCGGTTGAGATAATGAAACTTCTCATCATTTAGGTCCAGTCACAACAATTGAACTATCTGCTCTCAAACTTGTAGCAACTGTCAACGAATGGATGTCATCAAATTGTAACTTAACATGTCAAGAAAATTTAAGAAGTGCTCAACACAGTAACAAACCATACATAAGAGAAGAGACTCGGGCCTCTTGAAATTGACTGAAACAACAAATAAACAAATGGCTAACTTTTTTTGCTTATTATACTCCGATACGCACATCCATCTAAAATTACATCCAATATTTCCCCTCTATAAAGATTCTGAGCAGTACCATCTGCTGTTATCCCTCTCTATTTTATTTTTTTTCACAAATTTTAGTTGCTTATCCAGTTTCTTAAAAACAAATAAAAAACATGAATAAAATTAACCACAAGAACCAGAAGATTCAGGATTCTAACTCCGAAACGAGCAAGATGTTATTTTGAAAAAAATAAATGAAGACCCCAATTGAGACAGTGATCCTTCTCAGCAATTAGATACCGTCATAATATTTGAGCAATTTGCATAATTTGATATTTCACTGTTTTTACTAAATTATAGCAGCTATAGTAAAGTATAAGATATGTCAAAAAAGCATAACCTGAACATATTGAGGAAAATTCAATTGTTGTTCCATTTCTTTTTTAGTCTACAGGCACTTTGCGGGAGATGATATTGACACTCCAAAAGTGCTTAGCCACACTCCTAGTTACTCACATTTGTTTCATAATTTTTTGTCTTAGGAGCATTAACATCATCTCACGCGCTTTGCTGACAACCACTCACAAAAAGATTGCTGAAGAATAATCGCACTTATGGGCCCAAATAGTTACTTTACGAACATAGAATACCCACAATAAGCAGTGCCGAACACAGTGCCATTGACCAAAACAACGAATAAACAAATTGATCAATCGTTATGCCTATCACTCTCAAATTTCCAATCATACAAATCGCGTCCATTTAATATTACATTCAAAATCCCCCCTACAGAAGATCCCAAGCAATATCTTCGTCATTATGATTCTTTAATCCGTCCAAACTCAGGTTATTTTATCTTTCCTTTTTAACTTAAACCGAAAAGAAAAAGATAAGACAACAGAAAACCACAGAAAAACAAAAGTAGCCAAAGATTCGAGATTGGAACTTCAAAACTAGCAAAATAACTTTAAAACGAACCCAAAATCAAAAACCACCTGCAAATCAACTTCGACACTTAAAAACTACTATTTAAAAAACAAAAACAAAAACCCACATGCACAAACAAATTAACAAACAAGAAGATCCACCAGATAAACGAATAGAAACACAAAAATCTTAAGTTAAGGTGCCAACCTTTGATTTGGGTATGACTTTAACAGCAACTTGCTGACCTTTTCTTTCACCTTTCTTGAACTTGGCAGAACAAGTATAGCCAAAATGACCTCTCCCCACTTCCTCTCCAACTTCCAATCTACTAGTAAACTCTTTTGAAAAACCAAACCTTTTATCTAACTCCACTGCCTCTTCATTATCATCGTCCTCTTCGGCATTCGGTTCTGCCCCACTTTTTTTCTTCGTCTTGTTTTGCCTGCGAAGCACAGCTTTAATGTGCTTCGCGGGCGAGGGAGGAGCAAAGGATTTCTTGAAAAAGCGAAGGGGAGTAGAAGTGGTTGATTTGAAAGGTGTCTTTTTGAAAGGGCTAGGAGTGTAGAAAGGGAAAAAGGGGGAGGCTTTGGAGGTCGGGAAGGGTGTGACTGGGGATTTGGGGGTTTGAGTTTGGGTGGCAGG
>Ga0325414_1008613_pt1 | contig 10807 bp, 3 predicted proteins | sample PopdelMetagenome_8_FD_206183 | JGI IMG/M metagenome (GOLD analysis project Ga0325414, IMG submission 206183) | Populus deltoides microbial communities from Bellville, Georgia, United States - Leaf-PdKOR-R3 | ecosystem: Host-associated > Plants > Phyllosphere > Phylloplane/Leaf | place: USA...
AGTAGAGCTTAAAAAACAGTTCTTCTCAAAGTGCTACTCTTTGGAAAAAGGTGAGGTCTCGAGTTCAGTGTTACCTTTGGATAAGCGTGTTTTATTGATGTTGATTAGCTTAAAATCTATGTTTAAAAGGATGTGATAATTTAATATTATTGAGTTTAACTATGTATTGAGATAATGTATGTATATACTTGATAAGTTGTCAAATCCAACAAAATACTGAATTCAAATACATGTGGATTTGATAAAGTTACTAGACTTAGTATTCTTAAACTCAACTATGTGCTATTAAACTCAACACCTCTCTAAGCTCAAATTTATATAGAATTGATGATCTTTATAAGTATCATATCGAGCCACAATACTTTGCTTGTTTTTCCTTAATAATCCTTAACATAAAATGTTGAGGCCAGGGATACTCATCTCTCTCTACACCCTTAGGTATATAAAAATCTTCAAAAAAACCTACCACTTACCCCTCGTTAATGACGTGTAAGAGATATTTATCCTTGATTAATAATTTGTAAGGGATATTTATCCATTTTTAATGAATGTGTCAAGGATATTTTTCCTTGATAATATTATTAGGACAAAAATCATGGGCTATAAAAACCTTATGAATCCTTTAATGAAAGCAAGTTCATAATCTCCATTTTCGACTGTATGTTTATTTTCAGAGTCTCTCCCTAAAATATCATTGTCTTTTCTCTAAAAAATATACTTACTTATATATTAGAGAGTCCTAAACTCTATCAAAATAATATTTTTATACGTACCAGCCATAGACCATCTTGGCTTATTAGACACTAGACATTGATCGCCAACAATCTTAGCCAAGTGGATCAAAATGCTATAACCAAGATAATAGCTGATTATCCAAGATATAAGCCTTACTTCTAAGCTACTTGGATTTTTTGGAACATTATCAATGGCGTCGTTTGTGGGAACAATGATAAAAAACCATCAATTGTTCTTCCTGAATTGGTTTTTGACATCCCTTATCAATTAATGGCAGATAATCAAGACAAACCTAGAATAGGATATGTCATAGACCTCCTTGTGACTGCTAGCACAATTGTTTTATCAAAGCATTAACAACTTTTCAACCTAGTCCGACTCCTCATTAAGGTGGTACTAGCTATATAAAGGAACCGTCAGGCCCATCAAACCCAATACAATATTTGGGAACCAATCTCTATCATGGTTTTCAATGGCCTTTGTGTTAAACTTGTATCAATTTTGAGCACAACATCACTACTAGGAGGATAATGTTAATTGTTTTGTTCCCATTAATGGTACCAATAAAGTTCATCAATAGAAGAGACTACTTTAATGACCAAGAATGTTGTAAATCAACTTGGAAGACATGATTTACCAAGGATATTTGATGTGTACTATTTGTAAGAGAATCAGAAGGCTATGCACCATTTTTATTGCTCTAAGTCAGAATATGATTTTTCTTATTTTTCTCAGGGACTTGGGGAAACAAGCAAATTTTGGGCTACATATTTGTCGACTTCATGAATGTCATTGGAACCTTGGGATCTTAAAGCTTTTCACAAGTGCAAATAGAGTGTTGGTTCAAATAATAAAACTTGTGAAGTCTCTTTGGCAACACTCCAAGGTAAAGTGAATCAACTACCTAAAAGACATCTACTAGAAAAACATTATTCTCTCATCACCTATAAAACTGAGACCATGATCTCAACAAAAACTAGATACCCAAATTATCGAGTTGATTATACCTTAAAGGGCAATAAAGTGTACCATAGTCAATGACTAAGAATGTAAGTTTCTTATGTATGGATTAACTTGTTCAAAATAATGATGTTTTCATTTTTTTTCCAAGTGATGCTTAAGGGCACTTGCCCTATAAATCTTCTAAGGATGGGATGAATTCAGTCTTTTTAATGTGATTGCATAATTTATCTTGGAAGGGATCAACTTAGTCTTCCTATTACAATTGCAAAACTTACATTGGAAGGGATTGACATGATCTTTCTAGTACGATTGCACAAATTGAAAATGAGATTGACACAACATCTCCCTAGGGAAATGGTCTAATAACTCTTTCAAGGATGAGATGGACTTAATCTCTCTAATGCGATTCCATAATTTACATCGGAAAGGATCAATTTGGTCTCCCTAGCTAGTGCGGTTGCACATCTTACCTCATAAGGGATTGACATGATCTTTTAGTGCGATTGCACAACTCTCTGAGGATGGGATTGACATGACATCTCAGCAGGGAAATGATCCCATAACTCTCTATAGGATTTGACTTCATATCTACAATGTAATAACACCAATCTCCATGCAATTCTAGGGGCATCTCAACGATCTGTTGGGAATATAAAGATATAACTACAACTTTGATTTCTTCTCGATTTCAAGTAAGGGGTAAATCTTACAAAGGTTAGGCAAAATTCAAAGCTCGATTCTTTCTAAAATTTGATAAATAATTTTCTAAAGTATGGGTGTTAGACCCATACAAATTCCCAACAATTTTCTAAGGGCTTTGGACATTGTATGGAATTTTTTACTATAAGTGTTGGATCCATACAGACTACATAAGTTAACACAAAAATAAAAAAAAATAAATTTATAAAATTAAAAGGCTTCACATGGATAAACCCCATAAAGCTGAGGTTGTTTACATAGTTAAGGGGAGAAGGGGGCAGAGGCTTAGATATCTAGCTCATGCTCTTCAACTAGATATTCTAAATACTTAATTCCTTCTACATTTCCTTTTATTGATTAAAGAAATATAAGTTGGGTATAACATGAAAGATCTTGTCTCCAATTATCTTAGACAAAGTTGCAGACATTCCAAACAATTCCTAGAACTTTTTAAAAGAGTTCCTCAAAGTCTCCAGCTGTGCTCGAGAACTCTAGGCTTCTTTTCTGATAGCGAGAAGCTCAGCCCTCGGGCTATTTTGGGTGGCATTTGCTTTAATGATCTTCTATTTTAGGGTATCCACCCGATTATAATCAACATGATTTTTTTTTTCAGTGGAGCCCAATTGAAGAATAAAGCCTTGTATATTTTTCTTTAGCAATGTATAGGTCACCTTGAGGCTCCTCAGTTTAGCTTCCATAAATTTTTTCTTCCTTAGCCATTGAAAGGAAGCCTCACCAAGGATAAGGTTAGTAAAAACATCCTTAACTTTAGCTTTCTCATGAACAACCCAGGTAGAGGGCTCCACTGCTGCAGCTTTTAATTTGTAGACAAAGTTAAAACTCAAGGCAGAAGGAATGTCACCACATGAGCCTCTATATTTGAGACTGGAACATTAGACACCATAAAAATAGAGACCCTCTTTCTCTTAAAACGGGCAGCAACGCTTGCAATCACTTCAAAAAAGTCAGATCTGTTTGACCCCCAGGTAGGGGAGTATGGCTACTATAACTTTTATTTCTATAGGAGTCCTAGTTCCCACCATTGAGTCCTTAATGATGGGTTCATATATAATGATAGGGTCACCCTCCATCTCTTCTCTAGCCTTGCCTCTATTTAAGTTAAGAGATACAGATCCTCTTCGTGAAATATTTTTTATAGACCTTGCTGAAGTTTTTCCTTATTCTTTAGTTATCGGTCTTACACAAAAACAAAGTCAATAGTGAACTTAGATGTACAAAGAAAAATAATGGGTAAGGAAATTGCATACTTTGCAACATGGCCTGGTAGATCTGTTTGACCCCCCAAAAGTCTATTCAATTATTGCATTGAATGTACACTACCGTTTTGTTTTCCAAGGAACACCTTCTTTTAATAAAGATAAGCCACCTGGTCATTTCCTTCAAATAAAGATGAGACACATGGTCACAAAGAATCCTAATAATTCTGCAAAGACAAACCTCATAGGGAAGGTAAACAATCTCTCATTAAAAGGACAATCAACTCGCAAGTAAAAAGATTTTCATTAAAGCTGATAACCTTTCAAAATCTTTGTATAATAAATATGCCCAAATTTAGGGGGCTACTAATGGATCAAAGTGTTTTATACATGTTATTTAGCTTAAAATCTATGTTTAAAAGGACCAAAGACAAGATGATAACCCAATATCCCTAGGCTTAGTTGCATGCTGAGCTCCAGTATATATAGATCTTGCAAAACCCCTAAGCTTAGTTGCACGCTAAGCCCAAATACATGTGGATCTAGTAAGTTGCCATACCCAACACCTCAAGGCCCAGCTACATGCTGAGCCCAAATATATGTGGACTTGGCAAGCTGCCAGACCCAACATCCCAGGGCTCAGCATCTCTCCGAAACCAAATGGATATAGAACTAATGATCTTTTTAGGTTTCATATTGAGCCACAAGACTTGTTTTTCCTCGTAATCCTTAACATAAAATATTGAGGTCAAGTATCTCATCTCTTTACACTTCTAGGTGTATAAAAGTCTTCAAAAGGACCTACCACTTGTCCCTTATTAATGATGTGTTAGGGATATTAATTCATCCCCTTTTAATGAATGTTTCAGGGATATTTTCCCTCGATAATGTTATCGAGACAAGACTCATAGGCTATAAAAAATAGGGATGATCATTTTCGGTTCGGTTCGGTTTTTATCGAAAAAAGTAACCAAGTCAAAATTAAAAAAACAAAACCGGTTCAAACCAACCAGTTTTGGTTCGGTTTTTTAGAACAAAAACCGGTTCAAATCGATTTGCCTTGGTTTTTTTTCTGGTTTGGCTCGGTTTTTTTCGGTTTGGGCTCGGTTCGGTTTGGTTTTTTCAGCTTCAAGCTTATAAAACTGAAATCGAACCGAATCGGTTAGTTTTTTCAAAATGCTAATCGGTTTTTTTCACGGTTTGGTTTTTTCAGTTATTTTTTTCCGGTTTAATCAGTTTTTTTGCTCACCCCTAATAAAAACCATATGAATCTTTTAATGAAAGCAGATTTACAATCTCTATTTTTTCAAAGTCTCTCTAAAATATTGTTGTCTTTTCTCTTAAAAAGATATTTATTTAAATATCAGAGAGTCCCTAAATCCCTTAAAATGTGATCTTTTGCAAATACCAGCTATCAATTATCGTAGCTTATCAAGCACCAAGCATCAGTCACTAGCTACCTTGATTAGAAAAAATAGATCAAATTACTAAATTAAAAAAATTAGCTAATTATTCAAAATATAAACCTCAGATATCATCCCTGATTAATAAAAAGAACCATCCATAGTTCCCTATATACTGTCTTTTATGATTTTTTTTCCTTTTGGATAATTAGAGGAGAAGTAATGATAAATCTAATGATTAAAGGATATATATATATATATATATATATATATATATATATATATATATATATATATATATATATATATCGTTTTCCTCATTGCAACTTGAGAACCCAAGGGCAGCGGCGAAGCAATTAGGTGCAAGGTTGTTAAAATCACGTTTTGACTCGTACAATCGTATGATTTTACGAGTCAAAACATGCTTTACGTGTTGAATTGCTTGAAAAAATCGAAAATGGGTAAAATCGGGTTGAAATCGGGTGAAATCACAAAAATCGGATGAAATCGCGCAAAATCACGATTTCAGGACCGATTTTACGATTGTGCCAAAATGAGGTGCTGAAACAAAATTCCCCCCCTCATGTCCAGCTGTCAGGCGCCTATTGGATGTTTCTTGCACAGTCACGGACTCACACGACTCTCTTCACTTCAGGGAATCAATTCACTGTCTTCAATCTTCATAAATCACAACGCACAAAATACTCTTTCCAACCGAACAAATCCCTAATCGGCAACCATAAAAGTGGCAACAACGATCTCCATCCTCCACAAAAGTGGCCAATGATAGTGCTCACGGTCCAGTGACTCCAGTCTTCACTCCTTCTCTTTCCTCAGTGCTTACGGTCGCGGCTTCCTTTTCTGTTTATCGTGATTTTAATAGAGACGAGTCGACGACGATCTCCTCAACAGCTCATGGCTTCGGGCTTCCTCTGCAATCTTCATTAACAGCGGCACGCCGACAACGATCTCCTTTCTTTCCCATCTTCAACAGCAGCAGGCGACATCGAGCCTCTTCACCAGCAGCTGTTCAGCTCATCATCATCATCATCTTCAACAGCAGCAGGCGACACCGTAAGTTCATTTTGGCTCCATTATCATCACTGCAGTAGTAGATTTTGCCCTTGTAATTTATTTGTATTTTGCCCTGTTAAGTGTTAATTGTCCGGTGATCAGTTAGTTTGTTACCCTGTAATTCATTTTTCCCGGTCCTGTAATTTGTGTATGTATAATGTTGAATTGAATGGAATTGATCGAGTGAGAAAATTATTGAATTGAATGCCACAGTATATACTATATAACTTGACTAAATTGGACTAAATATTACTCGGGTGAAAATTGAACTGAAAACTGTTGAATTGGATTAAATTGAATGCCATTTCAGTATTATAGGACTGAATTAATTGGACTGAATTGAATTAAATTAATGAGGTGAAAATTGGACTGAAAAATATTGAATTGGACTGAATTTAATGCCATTTCAGTATTATAGGACTGAATTAAGGTGCTTGAACTATGTATGGATTTTTATTTGAAGCATGTATTTTAAGGTGCTTGAACTATGTATGAATTTTTATTTAAAGCATGTATTTTAAGGTACTATGAATTTTTATTTGAAGCATGAATTTTTTTTGATGTATTTTAAAATTCCTTACGATTTTATGATTTTACAATCCGAGTTTGTTTAGTACTTTTCTTGCCGTGTCAAAATCGTGATTTTAACAACCTTGATTAGGTGTATTACAATGCCTCTTCTACGCAACATTTATTTATTTTTGGAGCAACCTAATTATTCGAGAAATTAATTTTGAACAATGATTGAGTTCCATAAATAGCCAATTAAAGTATAGCTAAATCCGGTTATAAAATGGGACTAAGCGTATGCAAATGCACCTCCATTTGGCAAGGTTGTTGCCCTCACTAAATCAACCATAATCCTAACAAATATTTAACATTATTTATGTTTGTGGAGAAGTTATAGAAAATTATGTTCAATGAATTAAGATAATTAATTAAAGAGATGATGTGTCTTATTAAAAATATAAATAAATCTAATTCTTATTTATTAAAAATTTAATACATTGAGAAAATCTTAAAAGAGATGTTAAAAAAATATTTTAATTGAAAATATAATTTTTATGAAAAATTATAGAAGATTCTATTTAATGAGTTGAGAATATAAATAAAATGATGTAACTTATTAAGAATGATATATGAAACTAATTAATTTCTATTTATTAAAAAATTAAACATTGCTTGTTAAGGAAATCCATAAGAAGAATATATTTCACGAATTGAGACCATTAATGAAGTGTCTTATTAACATCAACAAAAAAAAAAAAGAAGCTAATTTGTATTTATTAAAAAATATTAAACATATGTTTGTGAAGAAAACTTTGCAAAACTTGTTTAAAAAACATGTATTTTGGTTGAAAAGATACTGTTTTTCTTTGGAGAAGTTATAGGAGGTTCTATTCAATGAATTAAGACTATTATTAATAAAATATTGTCTTATAAAAACAGATAAATGAAACTATATATTTATTATTTATAAAAAAACTAAACACATGTTTATTAAGGAAATCATAAAAAGATTGTATAACCAAAACACATATTTCAGTAGAAGAGGTTATTTTTTTTTTATGGAAAACATATAGAAGATTTTATTCAATGAGTTAAAATCATTAATGCCATATCTTATATAAAAAAAAAAACAAAGATAAATGAAACTCATTACTATTTATTAAAAACTAAATACTTATTTATAAAAACATAGCTATTAAATTCAGATTAAATTTAGGAATTCATCTAAGAAATTTGTGATTTGAGTTAAGTTTTTAGTTAAAGTAGATAGAACATTGGCATAACCAAATTCATTTGATACAACTGAATTTTTAATAATTTGATTTACTTGATCAAATCCAATCCAAACTTAACCAGGTTAATGCCAAAATAAAAATAATAAAATATTATCGTTTTAATAAAAATAATTGACCTAAACCTAAAGGATAATTTGATAACCCAATCCCTTTTTTGAATCAATTCCAAATTTTTGATAATTATCAACAAAACATGTATTTTTTCATATTAGGATTTAAAAACCTATGTAATTTAATTTGAAGGTAGAAAACTCCTATAATAACTCTTGTTTTAAAGTATATTAGATAGGAAGTTAAAATCCTCACTGCTGTTTAGGGAGATCAACATTATACCCTCTCTAACCGTCTAGTAGGTGACCAGTGATAAGAGATTGAAATCAAGATGTTTGTTTCCCTGTGGTTTCAGATTTGAACCTTGTGGTTGCTAATATGATGGTCACTGAAGATTTATATAGTTGTTAATTTCAGGGCTCGTGGGATTAGTCGAGGTGCGCGCAAGTTGATCCAGACACCCACGCTAATAAAAAAAAAATATATACCCACTCTTTTGATTTTCTGATCTGACCTGACAAAATATTTTCAAATATTCAAGTGGGGTGGACATTATGAATTATTTAGATTTTCACAGTGAAGCAGATCAAACCTACAGATGGATTGGATGTGTATTCATGACAGGTGGGACCTAATAAGAAAAATGGTTTTTTTAGCCCAAGAAATTTTACGTAATCCGATCAATTTAGAAACCCATATACTAACATTCTCAATCAAGATATCCAAACTAGTGTGACGCTGATATTTTTTTATTTTTTAGAAAATATAATAATTTAATTTTCTCTAAAAAAATAATTTGTTAGCATGATCCTTGTTTTCTTATTATCTTTTATCCATAAAGAAATATAACTTTTTTGTTATATCTTATTTATTTTATAAAAATAAAAAGCAATCAAAACTACGATAAAACAAACCGGATAATCTGAAATAAAAATTAAAAAATCTATGTATTTTTTATGATTTTTTTAAATTAGGATATTTGTTCCTTAGACAACACCTCTTCATCATAATAATAAAAAATATAACAATGATGATGTTTTGGAGCAATTAGAATCAATCTGTCAAATCCACAAATCAGGTCATGGACGTGATTGAGTTTAATAACTTTGTTTATTGAAATCTATTTCTTATTTAATTATATGACAATAAAAATAGATATGCATAAAAAATCAACAAAATATTTTTATTAATAAAACATTATAAAGGGTTGTATAAAAAAAAGTTTGTTTATGTTATAAGAAGAATGTTATAACAGTGCTTGAAAATTAAGTAAAAGTTAAATAATATTTAATAAAATAAAATTTTTTCTAAGTTATTTTAATGAGTTATAATTAAAACAAAATTTTTTAAAAAAAGTCACATGTTTGTGTCTGGGTAGGTTAACGAACCTAGCCATCTTTTTTTTTCTTTGAATGGTTTTGCCTATTTTATGTTTAAAAAATAAATCATTAACATGTTGTCCATTATTTTTGCTTTGGCCACCTTAAGTGGGTGAAAAATGGGCTCTTTTTTTTTTTTTGTAAAAAAACCTCCATTAATTTCAGGCTTTTTTTTTTTTGTACTTGAAAACCCCCAAAAAAAAACCCTATAAAATTTAATAAACCCATAACCAACCCCTCATTACAATATTTAATTGGTTTAAAAAATTAAAAATCAACCCGAATTTAAATTAAATTCCAAGGCCCAATTATTGTTCGTAAGCTTCAACGAAATAACTTGTTGAGTATTGGACAAATAAATTATGGCTGGAATTAAGGTCCCTATAATATAAAGAGAAACGATAAAAACATGAGAAGAGGAACCATTTTTCTGCTCTGTAAGATAGCGAGTCTGCTGTTGTGGGAAGGGGCCACCAACAACAGCCTGTGTGTAGCCGACTAGCGATGCTGTAACGCTGATTTGGTGGAGGGAGAAGTCGGCAGCAACAACAGAATCCATTAGGGAGAGAGAAGTGTTAATGTATAATGATTGATACCAAGTTAATAAGAAATAAAAGGTTTAACCTATTAGTTTGCTAATCTTTTCTATTTACATATGTAGAGCAATATACAATAATAAAAGTGAAGATTACAACACTAGAGTACTATAATATTTTCTATATATATACATTCTCTAATATTATTGTTGTATTTATACAATAACAAAAGAAAAAAAAAAACACGAGAGGATCCCATTCCCCAAAAAAAAATTAATATTATTATGGGTTTTGTGCTTTCTATAACAAACAGTGTGTGTAAACATATAATAAGAGTATTAATAAATTCACTAAATTCATTTTATCAATTTATATGACATATCTATAATTTTATATAAAAGAACAAACTCTATGGAAACTTTTGATTGAAGATAATACCTTAAATACTTTTAAAAGACTATAATAGTACTCTTAAATTGTTTAAATAATCATCATAATACATGTATAATTCCTATAACTTTTTTAATATGTTTTTTTTTCTTTTTTTCATTTCCTAACATGTGTTTCCTATATAACTTTTTTTCCCCATTTATACCATGTACCCTGTATTCCTTTTAATTTTCAGATTCAATATCCAATTTTGTATTTCTCATATATATAACAAATTCAATGTACGTACCTTTCTTATATAACTTTTTTTAGACTATAATTTTTTTTATTTTTATAATTACACTAATTAAACTTTTTTCCTTTCAAACATCACTTAATTAGAAGAACCTTTGATTTTAACATACATCAAAACACCACAGATTTTTTTTTCCCAGGCCATTTTTTCTTTATTCACTAGATTTATAGATTATGATTTTCAAATTTTATACTTGATTCAATTAATAATAGAAAGGAGACGACATTATTGCTCAGCGGTTCCTCTGTAATTTGGAGGAA
>Ga0325414_1008615_pt1 | contig 10805 bp, 6 predicted proteins | sample PopdelMetagenome_8_FD_206183 | JGI IMG/M metagenome (GOLD analysis project Ga0325414, IMG submission 206183) | Populus deltoides microbial communities from Bellville, Georgia, United States - Leaf-PdKOR-R3 | ecosystem: Host-associated > Plants > Phyllosphere > Phylloplane/Leaf | place: USA...
AATCACACACAAAGTTGCCACCCCTTATCACCCTCAGACAAGTGGACAAGTAGAACTTGCTAATAGGAAGATCAAACAGATCTTGGAGAAAATAGTGAACTCTAATAGGAAAGACTGGTCTTTAAGATTTAATGATGCACTTTGGGCTTATCGAACTGCTTATAAAACATCATTAGGTATGTCACCTTATAGACTAGTCTATGGAAAACCTTGTCACTTGCCTGTGGAACTTGAACATAAAGCTTTCTATTCAAACCTTGATGATGCTAGTCAGCTGCGAAAATTACAAATCAATGAGCTTGAGGAAATAATAAATGATGCATATGAAAATTTAAGAATTCATAAAGCAAAAATCAAAAAGTTTTATGAAAAGAAAATGCTGAGAAAAACATTCAATGTTGGTCAAAAAGTCTTGCTTTATAATTCTCGACTCCATTTATTTCCTGGAAAACTAAGATCAAGATGGAGTGGTCCTTTTATTGTGAAACATGTGTATCCATATGGGGCTTCTGATATCGAGAATCCAAAGAATGGTAATGTTTTCAAGGTAAATGGACATCGTTTGAAAGTTTACTTTGATAATTTTTCAATTGAAAATGACTCTATTGAATTGGGTACTCCTCTATATAAAGATTGATTCTTTTTCTCACATTGTTTTTGTGTTTCTTTTTGGTGTGACCTTTTTTTTGCTAGTTTCTCTCACCCCGGTCAAATGGCAGATAACGGTACTCCGTGACTCTTAAGTTGGTTCTTTCAGTTTCCCATGATAACTGATATCTGTGTAGATATTTGTGCAATTCTTTGCTCTTTCTCCCTTCTTTGCATCTCTTCTCATTTGAAAATGGATACCACTCTTGAAAAATTGAAAAAGCATTTTCTCGTTCTGTCTCAGAATGCAATTACAAAAATTTACTATGCTAGGTGTGAAAGAGTGAGATTGTTAATGAACCATGGAATTCCTAAAGATATTCATTGGCTAATTGAAGCAAAGGTCCGATTTTCAGGTGAGTCCTCCAATTCTTTCATTTCATACATGCTTGGAACAGGTAAAAGCACTTTTGCAAAGAAACGTCATGCAAAACGACTAAAAGTCTGTCACAGATGTGCCCGATGGACTTGTAATGCAAAATGTCGTTCTTTAGGAATGGCATCTGTAAACTGTGAAGATAAAATATAATTCATTAAGGATGGCCTGAGTAAGGGGTCTTTAAATAATCTTCTATTGACTCTTGAGACGCACCCTAGTAGAGATGTGCATCGTGTAATTCATGATTTATGGTCACAATTCCACAAAGAACATGCTCAACATAGTCTTGGGAATCTGACTAAAAAAGACCATGTTTGCCAGTTTTTAAGAAAACTGGAAGGGAAGCCTATCCCCGACCCATAGAGGGCGTTTAAGTCATTCTTGGACGTAAAACCAAGGGAACATGTGAACCACAATCACAAACTGCTTGTACATACACATGTTTTTTTTAAATAAATAAAAAAGAGAGAGAGAAAAGGAGAGAGAGAGAGACTCCAGCTGGCCTACATAGAGGTGGTATGATTGCATTTTCAATTTCTCATCTATAAAATCTTCTCTTCCTTCATTTAATTTTTACTTAACCCACACATTCAACAGATATCACAGTGTGTAGAAATGACAGGTTCCTCAAGTCATCAAATAAGAAATATTTTTGTTCTCGGTGGATCCAGTCCTAGGAAAGAAAAAGAGTTTTTAGAATCAGCAAATCATCTTGGTCAGGTATTAGCTGAGAGAAAGATTTATTTATTGTATGGAGGAGGCAGCCTTGGGTTAATGGGGGTGTGTGTCAATAGCTGCATTTTTAGGAGGCAGTCAAGTTTTGGAGGTCGTCCCCAAAGCTTTAGCAAAAGAGGACCTCCTTGGAAAAACAATTGAAGATGAACTACAGGTCTCCACAATGTCTGATCGACTGAATACAATGTTTAAACATGCTGATGCCTTCATTGCCTTACCAGGTGGTTTGGGCACATTAGAAGAGATCTTTCATATTTCCTTTTGAACCCAACTGCACATTCACCATAAACCTATAGGTTTGTTAAATGTTAATGGTTTTTATGATAAATTGTTGTCTTTTCTTGATCAAACTATGAAACAAAAATTCTAACATCTTCGGCATGACAAATCATAATATCTGCTACTACTGCTGAACAATTGATTGACCAACTACAATCTTTCATCCCTATCATTGATCCCTCCATGAGTCGCATACATTGGTCAATTAAGGAAAGCCGTAAAAAGCTTAGATTGGATTTTAGCCTTCGTTTGTGAAACCTTGTGTCTTTTGGTTTTATTAATAGCATATTATTTTGTTTTGTTATTTCTTATATTTGTTTAAATGTGTTTCAGGTTTGTCAGTGTTCGTTGTTTCAAGTGATGTCTTCTATACTCTATCTTTCTACCTTAGAACATTGAGGACAATGTCTCATTTTGGTTGAGGGGAAAGGGTAGTAGTTGATACTTAAAAATAAAAAATAAAAAAATTAACTAATTGTGTTTTTTATTTGTAAAACTGTTGTCACTAAGATGGCAGAGTCAAGGAGTTCTTTTGTTAAAGTGACTCTTGAGACGCATCTTAGTGAACATTCTAAACAAGGTCTATAATAATACTTCTTAAAATATTCAGGTTTATAAACTCTCGCATTATTATCAATTGATTCTGCTTATATACTAATTTAACAAGTATTCTTAAACCTTCATTTTCACACACATACTTTAACATATGATTGTGGGTCGCACATTGGATTATTACATTATTTATGTTCTTTTGTTAAAGGTAACAACTAAGGGAAATGGATAGTATATAATTTGCAAAATAATAATAATAATAATAATAATAATAATAACAACAACATAGATAAGTTTGGTTTCGTAGCCTTCCTAATCTAAGCAATTAAGCCTGAAGGGGTGTTTTAACACCTAATACTCTAAAGTCAACTGACTTGGGAGATATTGGCCAAACGCTTGTTACATGGCTTAAGGAGAAAAGCTTAAGGGAATTAAACATTGCACTATCTACATATCAGTATCTGTAACCCGAGTTACTAAGCTCAAAGGGGTGTTTCAACACCTAATGCCCTAAGACCAACTCGTCTGGGAGTCATTAGCCTAAAGCTTGTTACATGGGTTAAAGATGCATTGTGTTTTAAGTTATATGTATATATATAAAAAAAAAGAAAAAAAGATAATAATCCCAACCCGAGGAAGTTAACCTTAAACATTAGAACATAATATTATTTTTTTCCAATAAAAGCCCTATCATCTATGTTTTCATACATTTGAGCATATAAAAAAAAGGTTTATTAATATTTTGTTTAAGAGGTATTGAGCAGATATATATAAATTTAATGAGAGTTTGTTTACTTGGATAGATTAATGGAAGTTGAATGATGAATGCCTTGCTTTGTGGAACTTGCAAATTATTTTTCTATTTTAACGCTTTGATTACTAGGGACTAGTAATAAGCTGGTTGGGGGGTATGATTAGTACTTAAAATTGCATTTTTATCAAGGTTTTATATCATCATTCTGCACTTGAAGTATCAATAACTCCTTAACTAGAGCATGTTTTATATTAAGTCTGATAATATAAGATAACTTTAATTTATTGTAAATGCTCATTTTAAATGCAGGCATATCTCACAATTTAAAGGATTGATTGATGTGATTAACTATTGAAAGTGAAAGGACAAAGAAAAGGCTAAGCTTAGAAAGGAGATATTGGTTCAATTCAAATTAGAACATTGTTCAGTTATTAGGTCATATATGGAGCTGTAGATCTTGGATTTCAATTTGATTTATATAGATAGAAAGCTAAGAAATAGTCCTACAATGTTCATGAATAGTGTAAGACCCAAATCTGCCGTTTTCAAATTCAAAGTTTGGCCACAAAAGAGAAATTAGAATTTGTCCTGCAATTCAGCCCAAACACTGCTCAGAATTTTACCCATAACTGGAGTTCTAAAAGGCCAAATGATGTGACATTTGGTGAGTTGAAGGAAACGACAATTTCTAACAACTTTCATGAAGAAGCCCTGCTCAAATTGTGATGGTAACAATGACATTTCATCCAGACAAGAGCTTGAGGGCTATCCACCACGTCCACCAGCAGCACTACTCAGTATTTTAGCTAGATCTTGAGCTGTAGTGCTTCAAATGCTCTGACATTTGGTGGGTAGAAGGAAAAGACAATTTCCAACAACGTTCATAAAGAACACTTTGCCAAATTTGGATTGAATCAATGCCATTTCATCCAACCAAAATTCTTGAGTGTTGTTGTCCACCAAGTCCACTAAATCAATAGTTGGCAACTACATCAATAATTAATTACCAAATGAATAGTTCTGAATTTTAGCCTATAAAAGGAGGCATTTGCCATTCATTTAGGAATCTTGGTTCTTCAGATCAAGATCTTGATCTTGCTTTTGCTCTCTTTCTTTGTAATGTTCAAGTTTTATTCCATGTTATATTTTCCTTAATCTTTTGTTTATGCTTTTCATTCCCTTTACTATACTTAGTTAACTTATATCATGTTTATGTTCTTATATTGTTTATTTATGTTTTTTCTTCTTCATAATGTCTAGCTAAGTTAATTATATCAAGGTGAAAAGGTTTCACTAATGGTGTTAGAATATGTATAATATAAACTCAACATGGACTTTAATGTTTATATCCAAGAAAGTTTGCTATTAACATGTCTTATCATTTTTATCTTATTAATTCTTACCTTGCTTGTTAAATGGTTAATCTAGATTTGTGTTGTATAACACTTGGTACATCAAATACTTGATCCTTCATAGTCTTCGGCCGACATCGTTGTTATGAGAGGAATTTGATTTGTTGTCAACATAAGTTAGCATCATGAATACCTGATAAAATTTATAAGTATGGTGTTATGTAAATAAGATGATTAATATGATCATGTTGATAATTTATAAAGAGTTTATATTTTACTTATCTCTAATACTATTAGTGGATCCTCTAACCTTGACATTTGTTTTTATCATTGTTTAATCTTCACATTAATCTTACATCTCAAAGTCCTCTTTAACTCATCATCATTGTTGTTGTTGTTGTTGTTCTTATTATTTTTATTATTTATAATTTATATAGTTCACCTCCCTATGGTTCGACCTTGGTTTTGCCAGGTTATTTATTACTTTAACACTCCTGCACTTGGGATAAGACATCAACTCTTTGATCGTGTCAACCTACCCAGGGACAAAAAAGGATGGAGAATGGTCTCGTTGTAATGGGTGACCTAGCAAAAAGAAAATGATGGTCTCATTGTAATGGGTGACCTACCCAAGTGGAAGAATGGTCTCATTGTAATAGGTGACCTACCTAGGTAAAAAAAACATGGAGCATGGTCTCGTTGTAGTGGGTGACCTACATAGAAAAAAAGGTTGATCTCATTGTAATGGGTGACCTATCAAAGGAGAAAAAAGGAAGAGTGGTCTCGTTGTAATGGTTGACCTTCCCTGGTGGAAGCATGGTCTCATTGTAATGGGTGATCTGTCTAGAAAAAAGAATGGTCTCATTCTAATAGGTGACCTACCCAAGTGGAAAAAGGAAAGAGTGGTCTAATTGTAATGGGTGACCTACCCAGGTGGAAGAATGATCTCATTGTATTGGGTGACCTATCCAGGTAAACAAAAATAGAGAATGATCTTGTTGTAATGGGTGACCTACCCAAGGAAAAAGGAAAGGGTGGTCTCATTGTAATGGGTGACCTAACCATGTGGAAGAATGGTCTCATTATAATGGGTGACCTACCGAGGTAAAAAAATACGGAGAATGGTCTCATTGTAATGGGTGACCTACCTAAGTAGAAAAAGGAAAGAGTGGTCTCATTGTAATGGGTGACCTACCCAGGTGGAAGAATGGTCTCATTATAATGGGTGATCTACCTAGGGAAAAAACAGGATGGAGAATGGTCTCATTGTAATGGGTGACCTACAAAAAAAAAAAGGATGGTCACATTATAATAGGTGACCTACTTAGAAAAAATAATGGTCTCATTGTAATGGGTGAACTACCCAAGTGAAAGAAGGAAAGAGTGGTCTCATTGTAATTGGTGATCTACCCAAGTGGAAAAAGGAAAGAGTGATCTCATTGTAGTAGGTGACCTACCCAGGTGGAAGAATGATCTCATTGTAATGGGTGCCTACCCAAATAATAAAAACATGGAGAATGGTCTCATTGTAATGGGTGACCTACCCAGAAAAGAAATGATGTTCTTTTTGTAATGGGTGACCTACCCAAGGGGAAGAGAGAAGAGTGGTCTCATTGTAATGGGTGACCTACCTAGGTTGAAGAATGGTCTCATTGTAATGGGTGACCTACCCAAGAAAAAAATACGGAGAATGGTCTCATTATAATAGGTGATCTACCAAAAAAAAAATGTGATGTTTTGATGACATGATAAGGCTTGAAGGTAGATGAGGACTTAAAGGCACACTTGAAATGAGGAATGGTTAGGAAACGTACTACCTGAAAGATAAGTGCTCAAAGGCGCACTTGAAAGGAGGTAGGGTTAGAAAATGCAATACCTGAGAGTTGAGGGCTCAAAGGCGCACTCAAAAAGAGGTATTGTTAGAAAATGCACTACCCAAAAGATGATGGTGAAACACTAATCTGACAATGTTGAAAGCAATGCATTATGATCAATATGCATGTATACTTACCTGAGACATATAGGTCCCCCCTTTCTTCATGGAGTCTTACTTTTCTCAAAAGTTGGAGTGTTGGTAGCAAATTGATGGGCTTTTCGCTCTTGCTTACTCGAGTCACATCTTGTGATCTTGACCTCTAGGAAGGACTTGATATCATCATACTGCTTTGTCCTCCACCCTTTATCTCAAGGGTTGCCAATTTTGCTCGATATTTTTCTTAGAAAGGGAATCATGGAGCTAGCCCTATCAGGTGTTTTTTATTGCCCCCCAGCTTAATCATGCCCCCAAGTATTCAATTCGGATTTGGGGATGAGGGTATGTGAAGGAAGGTTTGACAAAGAGTTGTTTTCATGTAGAGATTTTGAAATTTCAAAGCTATTCCATACAAAAATCATTTTGACATCGATTCAAAGCAAAATCGTTCTGAAGAAATTCAAGTGATTCCTATAGAGAGGTTTTTAGAAGTGATGAAAACTTTTGTTTTGCTTTCGGTGAAAATGTGAAGTGATGTTTGGTTGGTTAAGAAGGTTCAAACTTCAATTTGAGGGTTACAGAGAATGGATTTTCAAAGCATTCATTTTATTTGTATGAATAATGATTTGGTTCGTATGAGAAAGCACTGTCTAACAATCCAGATTGCTTGCCTTTAATCAGAAAGGGCTTGATTAGGCACGTAACATAGGCTTCGGCTCTTGGCTATGAAGAAAAAGATATTTGTAGGCTCAAAAGGTATTTAAGGGATTTCAAGACTAAGGATCACTTGTGCTTGTTTCCTAACCTTTTGTCTTTTGAATTTCTTTTCAAAATGGCCTATCATGCCCCCAAGTATTGGGTTTTATTTGTTTTTTTTCTTTCTTCACTTGGTTGAGCATCATTGTATTGCCTTTTTTTTTATGCTCAAAATTTTTGGATCCTTTGGATTTTTCTTCATGCCCCCCAGCTTTGTTTGGGCACCTTTGATGATTGAGAATTTTCTTTTATGCCCCCTAGTGTTGCTTGGGCACTTTCAATCGTTGAGGTTTTTTCTATGTCTCTCGCACTTGCCCCCAGTGTGGAGTGTGATCCTAACTAAGGTTATTTCCAAAATTGTTACCAGGTAAAAAAGGACTGTAAATGATATATTTTAGCCTCGTGAAAGGATTATCAAAGATGGCCTTTCTTTATTTCAAACTCATGCACTTATGATCGGTAGGCCTTGCTTTCATGCGAGTATGCAAAGTGATTTCTCATTATTCATTCAAATAAAACTCAACTTTGGAGTTACCTCATGGTTTTTTTTTTCCAGGTTTTTCAGGTTTTCTAGGTGTATGGTTACCTTTCTAAGGAATCACTTGAATTTTCAAAACTTGTTTGTTTGGGACAAACACCAATATGATTTCTATTTTTGTACTAAACTTTGAATTCCAAAAAATCCTTATGAACATATGAGATCATGCATAGTTTTGGAAGAAAAGGAAAACACAACAAATGATTCTTGGCGTAATGGTTTCATGAGTAAAGGTTATGCTTAATGTGTCATTTGCATGAAACAACAACAAAAATTAAAGCATGCCATGAACACAGGACAACACATGATCTTATTAACAAGAAAGGCTCATTTGACAGGGAAAGTCTTGTGGCATTGTGAACTTACCAACAAGACTGAAACATGTTGAAACAAAAATCAAGAAGCTTTGCAAGCATGATCAAACAAAGGTAGTTATTGTTTGACATAACAAGAACAGGCTCCATTCTGCAACGTGATGCAATTCCCTTTTGGTCAGCCTTCCCACAAAAGCTTTTGCAGAAATGCTGGATTGTGTTGAGGCTCTTAACCATGTTTGCCCTTTGTTTCTTTGGGCTGAGTCGTTGTTGGGGTTTGAACAAAGATGATAGGTCGGTTGGAAGGAACTTCACCAGAGTTATTTCTCAGTATTTGCTCGAGTAAGCTAAAGGCGAGTCACGCTTGTCTTTAGAGACTCCAACTCTTCTTGAAAATGAACGTTACAACGAGCACACTCTTCATCTTCTGTGTTTTTCGCTTAAAGTCAGGTGTTGTAGACTCGTAGGGGGCTTACTTTTCATCCCGGTACGTGCATGATAAATGTATGAACATGTAATCTATATGATGAACTTGCCCTTTGAGAGGTGACACATGGTCATAACTCTTGTATGATGAAACAAGAATCTTGATTCTTGCTCAAACTCTACAATGAAGATTTCTTGAGTGACGATCATTATATCACCCACAAATCTTGAGTTCAAGATGCTTCAAGAAGGACTTGTCTTAAAGCAACTAAAAGTAGCACATACAACCTAAGGACAAGTTCTATTCATTATGTGAACATGGGTAGGTTTTCTACCTGGTCTCAAAAGGGTCTCATATAATGATGATTTTTGTAAAGACAGTATAGGGCGTTATGAGAAATGATTAAGAAACGTATACTCATCATTACCAAGCAGGCACTCAGATATGGGTTGGGTGTTTCACGCATCTGAACCCTGAACAATAGTCATAGGGCAGATCACTAGTTCCCCACCTAACCTAAAAGCTTGTATGTGCTTTTGAAAAATAAAGACATGTGATGCATTAGACAATTCTACAAAATGCATGGAAAAAACATTAACAAAAAAAGACAAAAATACAAAAACTTAAACACATCAAGTATACAAAACTTAGTCTAATATTGTCAAAAACAGTACCTTCCCCAGTGGAGTCGCCATTCTGTAGCATGTCAATAACTTCAACACGTCGATGGTGATTTTTTGTTTGTTTGCTTGTTCTTTGGGAGTTGCCACCTAGTATTTGATTGAAGGTTACTAGGAAACCCAAATGTACTGGTCATTGTCAGAGATTCAAGGGTAAGAGATTGGTTGTGACTAGGGAAGGTATTAACACCCATAGCGCACCCTACCTAAGGTAAGTTGCTTTGTGGTTTTGATGTGTTAAAGAAGTTTTAAAAATTTTATTTTTTCATCGGATATTAGAAATACAACTTACATGTAAGTTCATAATCCTTAACCATGAGCAAATCAAAACATTACATTCTTTTTTTTGTCTTTGTGGCTTTATCATAAAAAAATCGTTCATAAAAAAAAAATACAAACACACACATTCACTTTTACTATACTTTACACATACAACCATGTTCCAAAATAACAAAACTTCAAAATAAATCAAATACAATTCAAAAAATTACAAAATAAACCCAAAAAAAAATCCAAAGCCTTCTGGAATCTATAGGAACAGTGCCGCAAGAAAAACCAGTGGACGGGTGGATCTGAAATGGCTTCCTCCCTTCTTCCTTTCCTCGCCGACGGTGACCTGCAAAACAAGAAAAACACAAGCAAACTTTCCTGTTCTTTCTCCTTTTTTCATATCTATTCTCTTCTTTTTTTTAGATCTGTTTCACTACAGATCTGATTTTTTCATCATCTTCTCCTTTGTTCCAGGTAGCTGGCAGTGGTGATCACTGTGTTGAGGGTCTTCACTCTTGTTGGTAGCAGCTGTGGTTGGCCTTATTGTTGTTGTTCATAGAGCTCTCGTTGTTGTTGTCTATTAGGCTTGCTTCGTTGTGGAGAAGAGAGTGTTGCCCGGGCACTGCCATGTGTGGGCTGCTGGATCTCCGGTGAGGACGGCGCTGTTGTGGCTGATAGTGAAGGGGGTCGGTGGAGACGGGGGGGACGACTCTGTGGTGTGCTGGCTGAGAGAGGTGTAGATCTGTAGGCTAAGGGGGGGAAGCTTTGGCTGATGAAAGGGTGAGGTCGTGGCTGATGGGAGAAGAAAAAGGGAGTAGAGGTTGGACGGGGGCGACCACTCTGCTTGGAGAAGATGAAAGATAGTTTTTTAGGGTTTTTTGTGTTGCACTAAAATGTTTTTGTTTCAAGATCCCCCCCCCTTTTGTGTGTTAGAGACTCATATTTATAGGCAAGATATTGTTTGCTCCTCAAACATGGCCCCTCAACTTTTTTTTTTTGTAAATTTTGATTTTTCTTATTGTTTTTTTTTATTTTTTGAAAACAAGCAATATCAACGTCGACTCAATAAGAAAAATCAATTATTTTAAAATTGACGCCTTAAAAGTCAAACGCGTTCAAAAGACCTTTGAAAAATTTAAATTCTTTTGA
>Ga0325414_1008617_pt1 | contig 10802 bp, 5 predicted proteins | sample PopdelMetagenome_8_FD_206183 | JGI IMG/M metagenome (GOLD analysis project Ga0325414, IMG submission 206183) | Populus deltoides microbial communities from Bellville, Georgia, United States - Leaf-PdKOR-R3 | ecosystem: Host-associated > Plants > Phyllosphere > Phylloplane/Leaf | place: USA...
AATATATTAAAATTATTGTAAAATATAAAATAATATTAATTTAATTAATTTTCAGGTACATAACCATTAATTTAATAATAATCTCAACCGGCTGCGTTTGCTTTTATATGTCATGTTTATATTATAACAACAAATACAATATTATACTAATCTTGAAAAAAAAATCATAACTATAACATGGAAATTTATCTTTTTTTTAAAAAAAAAATTTAAATGATTTAGTTCGTGTTTTAAAATATGATTTTGGTTGTTTTTCAAGATATTTTTTATTTAAAAATATATTAAAATATATATTTTTTATTTTTTAAAATTTATTTTTAATATCAATACATCAATCAATTCTAAAATATTAAAATAAATTTTAATTTAAAATAAAAAGAATAAATTAAAACTTGAAGAATAGCCAGCAGCTCCAAGCAGGGCATTAACCATATCATCCTTGTATGCCGATTGAAAATAGATAAGAGATAAATATAAAATTATTTAGTGTGTATTTTGAGGGGAAAAAAAGTAGGAGAGAACAAAAACAAACACGGGTAAAATTTAAACCTCCGAAGACTAATTTGGGAGTGCTTAATATCCTCATGTTAATTAATTTTTTATTAAAAAATCAACTGAATATGGAGTATGTTTGAGAGTGGTTGTGATTATTTTTTTTTAAAAAAATATATTAAAATATTAATAATTTAAGGGTTAATTGTTTTTTTTTTTTAAATGGTTAAAATAGTAATGATGATTAAAAAATAAATTGGAAAAGCTGGTGACCCCTCAAATCAAAGTGATGCACGCAACTAGAAATTAAAAAAACGAGTAACGGCCTCATCATATCATCATCGCACGGTTGACCGTATCCTCCCTATTCGCATAGAACGTTTGGGCTGCACACGAGCATGTCCAACCTCCTTCAAAGAGAGAAAAGAAAAGAGTCAAGATTCTCTTCCTCTACCAAAACCAGTTTCAGTGGAGGAGCAAGTAATTGAATGGGGAGTGCGATAGAAAAAGGAGTAGGTTTACCGTACAGAACATGGGAGTCCTCTTCTTCTTCATCTGCTGCTTCAGATGAATGGAATCCAACGGACACTGTGCTTTTCTTTGGGTTAAGTCTGCTGCTTGGGATTGCGTGCAGGCATTTGTTGAGAGGCACCCGAGTCCCTTACACTGTTGCTCTTCTCGTCGTCGGCATTGCTATTGGATCCTTAGGTAATTAAATGCTGTTGTTAGTACGGTAGTACCAATCATAGCCTTTTCTTTTCTCGTTCTCGATTTATTATTGTTATTGTAATTACTTGGCTGTGCAGAATATGGTACCAGTCATCAACTGGGAAGGATTGGGGATGGAATTCGGCTCTGTAAGTTCATTTTATTAAGCCTTGACAGACTATTATTTATGATAATAGTTTAGTTGATGTTCCCTAATTGTAATTGAATGATGCAGGGGCACATATTGATCCTGACCTTTTACTGGCTGTTTTCCTTCCTGCCCTTCTTTTCGAGAGTTCCTTTTCAATGGAAGTCCACCAAATTAAGGTTTCTTTCACTCTCTTTAAAGTATTACTTCTGCAACTTCAGCAGACACTTTTTCGTGAGTGATCAAGAGGTTAAGTACGAGTCTAATGGTTTTGAAGTTGCAGAGAACGGAAAGTTGGTTGCTTTCGTTTAGGGTTCGATGCGTTGTACTTCATATTTGATCATACAACATAAGTGAAAAAAGTATAACTTCGCTGAATTAATGAAATCTCCTATGTTAGATAAGTTTATTTTGGTTTCTAATGTTTTGTACCCTGAGGAAGAATTTCCAACAAAAATTACGGATTGATAAATACTATTAATGGCTAGACTTGAAATCAAACATTATTTGGCAGTATTATACTACTTTTACATGGATGTATATAGTTTCTTTTGGCTCTTTGTTTTATCTCCTTATTAATTGGTTTGGTTCCTTCGACACCTCATTGTAGTTTTAATTTCCTAATAAAAATTCTGTTGATTTTATTGATTATTTTGCCAGCGAAGTATAGCTACTTGTCTGTCTATTTAGTTTTTTTTTTTTTTGGTTTGAATGAACCAGCTGCTTTTTGGCAATTTTTCTATAGAGGTGCATGGTGCAAATGCTTCTACTTGCTGTTCCTGGAGTTCTAATTTCGACATGTTGTCTTGGATGTGCTTTGAAGGTACCCTACAAGACTACAGTTTTCTTAATATGCTATACTCTGCTTGTTATAAAATTACTGTACAATTTAGCCCGCTTGATGTAAAATTACTGTGCCATTTAATGCTGCAGCTCATTTTCCCATATAACTGGAGTTGGACAACCTCTTTGTTGCTCGGGGGACTTCTGAGTGCTACTGATCCTGTGGCTGTTGTTGCTCTGTTGAAAGAGCTTGGTGCAAGCAAAAAATTGAGTACAATAATCGAAGGAGAATCCCTGATGAACGATGGGTATTTAATTTTTTTTCTTGTCTTTTTTCTGTGTGCCTGACAGTCTGTATAGATAATTTGACAAATCTGAGCAGTTGAAACCAGCAAACTAAGAATAAATGCATCTGTGAAAAATTCAGTCTTATTGTTATTCTTATCTTCAGTCATCTTTGATTGCCTTTAATTTCTATGTCCAGGACAGCAATTGTGGTCTATCAGCTATTCTATCGGATGGTCCTTGGGGAGAGCTTTACCTCGGGTGCCATAATTAAATTTCTAACTCAAGTTTCGCTTGGAGCGTAAGTATCAATTACTTTTAATATGCACTGAATGAAGGATTTCACTCTTGAAATGAAAACCTTTTCTTGATCCAGTGTAGGCATTGGTATTGCTTTTGGAATTGCATCTGTTTTGTGGCTCGGGTTCATCTTCAATGACACAGTGATAGAGATTGCACTGACACTAGCTGTGAGCTACGTTACTTACTTCACTGTATGTTTCTTTCCAACTCAGGACTCCTTTTAAATTTATTTATTCTTTGTTTGAATGGCTAGTTAAGTGTTAGTCACCATATTTGCAAAATATATTAGTAAACATTTTTGAAGTCTGCCATTCTAATGAGTGCATCACAAGGTCTTTTATTTCAAATTGCAAATGACAGAATAATGTCTAACGGAAAGCTTGAGTTTTGCATCCAGTGATGGATTTGATGTCTACTTGGTCATTACCTTTTCTCCTCCTCTGTTTCTCTGTCTGTGACTATGGTTGGTCTTCAATCCCTGTTCAGATTTTTGGCTGGTTTTATTGTTTCTTATCTCTTTTATCTTTTGCCCAAGGATAGGTTCCAGCATCCGTTAATCCTTATGATGCTTCAAAATTGATCTCCTTGTTCATTGATTAGCTTGATTTTAACTAGCTTTCCATTTCAAGATTCAATGTTCAGGAAGTTTCATAAGGATGGAGCCATTTCAATGGTGCTTGTTTTATTTTGTTGCGAAGTTTCTCCATGAAACAAATTATATCGGTGCTTGATTTTCTATCTGAAGTAAGAAATGCTTTCAATGAGAAATTTAATTTCAGGCTGGTGCTTTGTGGATCGTGTCAAAGGATTTAAGATCTTTCAATCTTGAGGCAGATTTGGTGTATGATCACATGGAATGTTGCAAAAGGATCCATATAGCCAACCCCAACAAGTTTGGGATTGGGGCGTGATTGTTGTTGTGTAATCTTGATAAATTTATAGGAATCAATGTTTATAATTCTCATGGCCATCTTATTCATTGGTGTTATTCAGCATGTTTATCCTGCTCATCCATTATCAAAATACAGTTGAAACTGTAATTGCAGAAAGTGGCTTTACAAACTTATGACCAGTTATCAAAATTATTTCCCGTCTTTTGTGCATAAGAAACTGAACTTGCATTTTTATTTGGTAGGCTCAAGAGGGTGCTGCTGTTTCTGGCGTTTTGGCAGTGATGACTTTAGGAATGTAAGTTGATAAATTATGAATAGTTTCTTAGCAACTTGGAGAAATGGCATCTCTTGATATATCACTGGACAGGTTTTATGCTGCAGTAGCCAGGACTGCTTTCAAGGGTGATGGCCAACAGAGCCTGCATCATTTTTGGTATGCTTAATGCTCACTTGTTTCATCTAAGTAGCCTCTCTCTCTATTTAAAGACTACAAGGGTCAAAGTACTGCATGTCTTTTTTGATGATTATGTTCATTGAGAAAGAACAAAGGATGAGAAACTGTTGTGTTAATCCATTAGAAACCATTTACCTCGCATGATGAGTTTGGTTTTAGCATACAGTAAAAGTTTGGATTCTTAATGCAAGTTAAATATTTTTTGGGGAGATTATTTTGTAGAAAACTATATCTTGTACTTGGTCTGCATGTGTTTGCTTTTAAACATTGATTCACCACTCTCTAATAGATTAAATTATTTTAACACCAATGAAAAGGTGAGGTAGGAGATGAGAAAGACAAAAGTGGAAATTGAATCTTCCAGAAGATTAAAGAATCTGGGTAGCGAAAATCTGACAGTACACTTTCAATCTTAAGAAAGGATAAATAGAGTGACAAGAATCATCTCTCTTAACTTCTTTGAGTATATTTTGAGATATTATATATTCATAGGAGAAATGGTGCATTAGTATATCGCAATAGAGGATAATGGATGTATTTACATGGGCTCTTAATATTTTCAAATAAGTTTGCTTGAGAATGTTGGGTGTGTGAGGCAGACTGCAAAAGACCTGAGATGCTACACTTTTAAAATCAACAGATGGTTTATTTATTACTCTGCTACTAATATAACCTTTTTCCTAATTAGAGCCAAGACAGTTTTAAATTTCTGACAGTCACTGCAGAAACTGAAGATAACAGATACATTCTGAAAGGAAACCTGAAAATAATATAGCCATCTGCTGATGCCAGAACATGAGTGGGATTGATAATCCCAATGAATAAATTTCTTGTTATCATGGGAATGGAACTTTCCAACAAGATTGCATGTTTAATCCATTTCACATAATTTTTTTTTCCAGGGAAATGGTTGCTTATATTGCAAATACATTGATTTTCATCTTAAGGTAAGAAATCAATTTACCATATCCTTAAGCTGTAGCAATACTTCATGTATGCTTAGATGGATTTAAAGTCTAGATTTATTTTTGGTTAGATGTCAATGATTATGTTATTGAGACAGGAAAAGCATAAATAAAACCACAAGGTGTTGATGAAACTAGTTGACATCATAAAACCGATATGAAACTCGTGATGCACAAGCCCTTAAATCCACACTTTCTTTCCAGTCTGGGAATGAGATTAGTGGAGAATGTTTGTTGTGTTTGCGATATTTAATAACTACATTAGGTAAGAAAGAACACAAAGGACTGCCAATCAGCTCAACAAAGGGGAGTAGCATGCTCTATGCTTTTGATGATTGAATTATTGAATTAAATTGGAATTTTGTCTTTGGTGTTCAATTATCAGAACAAGAAAAATCCTTTAAGTACATTGCATCTTTTCTGCCTAATGCTTATTCCACGTAGAATGAGACTTTAGCCTTTACAAAAAGTTATCATTGTTGATTGTTAATTACCGAAAATGTTTATTTGCTAAAGAATACTTGTCTTTTTGGCTGAGGGAGATAAAGGAAACTTTAACGTCCACTGGAGACTATCCATTTAACTGAGCCATGAGATTGTCAGAGTCATCATATACCTTTTCAGTTCAATACTAAACCGTTGTCATTGGGTATCACACTAACTAATGAGGCATACCATTCAATTACTTTGACTTGAGCTATTTTGCTTACGATTGTTGTTGTATTTTTTTTGGCTTCTATCTTATTGCTATTTTAGAGTATAATATTCATAATTAATTGTGAGATTCATTAAAGTTTGGTGCTCTTTTCCTTTGCAGTGGTGTTGTTATAGCAGAAGGTGTTCTGAGCAGTGGCAATACTTTTCATAGCCATGGTATTTTCACTTTTAAACTACACATCCCTACATGTATACAATACACTGTTTCCTTTTACAACAAAACTCATGCACGACTGATATACAACTTGCTTATCGTGATTTACTGGTAGCTAGGCTTGAGCTAGGTCAAAAGGGTCTGTAATGTAGAAGAGAAGGTTTTGCATTTTATGAATTGGTTATATGTTTATTAGTTGTTGAAATATTACTAATTTACGTTAGAAAACTATCTAATAATTATGAGATTGACTTGAGGTTCAACCCATGAGATTGTAATTATATTCCTATTTAGTGCATATTTTGTATATAAATAGCCTTGAAGTAACATAAAATTTCTCATAGCCTTGTACACCCTTGAGTTACATATACATAAGTTAACCAAGATTTAATCTCCTATGGTTCCTCATCCCTTTTTAGTTTTCTTTGATATTCTACTTCTTTAAATTATGATATTACAGATTGATTTGAAGTTCATTAACATTGATAAATGTTAATGGAATATATTACGGGTCCCAGGTCCCACGCACTTGAACTTATGGTGGAAGGCTATCGTAAACATGTGAAAACCCACCCAGAAGGTCATAAGGTTCTTGAAGACCCTTTTTGATAAGCTAACATGGTTTGAAGTTCACTTAAAGTCCACCAAGCAATACAGGACCTTTAGGGTTGATTGATCAAGGCTCAAAGCCTTAGAAGTCAGCCAAAATCAGCCTGGCATACCTTGTGGCTTTGGAAGACTGGATTTAAAGGATGGAATTTAGAGTGCCAAATAAAAATAAAATAAAATAAAATGTTGGTAATTAAAATAGATAAAATTAAAGGTGAAGCATTCAAATAAAAAAATAGCAAATGGTAGGGGACAAAAAATATATAGTTTTATTTTTACTTATTTTATTTTTGGAATTTTTGAATGTCAAATGTGTGGGATATTTTATTATCAATCATTACTCTATTAATTTTTTTGAAATAAAATTCCTTACTATATATTTTGGTCATAATTAGGAAATTTTTTATTATATGAATTTAGCTACGTGTGATATGCATATGTTGCTATAATTGAATAAACAAGATCATCTTTGCCTGCTCATGAGTGTGATAGTCATACCATTTGGTCTTGGGTTCAAATGCTACCTTCCATGACATCAATGAGTGTAATGGCTTGGACTGACCTGTTTCAACATGTATGGGGTTCATCAGGTCAATTTCCTAACTGGTCTCACTTGGTCAATTACTTTACCGGTTCAAATTTTTATAACTGACCTGGCTCAATGGTTAGTTGCTCGAGTTTCTGTTCCAAGCAATTTGGTAGGACTAGACTTAAGAATATACGAGTCTTTTATGTCTGATACTCTGATACATATCTGAATTTTAATAATTCTCTGTTATTACAGTGGTAACAAGTCTGATAATCATGGATTCTTGTTAGTGATGCATTATTATTAGATTTTGGCATTTAATGTGATGGTTTAAAAAAAGTGATATAACACTCACCACGAGGTGCCACATTAGTTAGTAAAAACTTTCAATTTTTTATTATTATGTCCAGCACTATTCATATTTTTTTAAAGGTGAATATACACGTGTCTTGGTCTTTTTTCAGGGCATACATGGGGCTACCTATTTCTTCTATACATTTTTGTGCAACTATCCCGGTTCATAGTTGTTGGAGCATTGTATCCATTTTTACGATATTTTGGTTATGGTTTGGATTGGAAGGAAGCTACCATTGTCATATGGTCAGGTCTTCGAGGGGCTGTTGCATTATCACTTTCATTATCTGTTAAGGCAAGTTTTCATTGATTCACCTAGCTATTTAATTTTCTATTCCATGCTGCTGTAACATAATATCTCCACGCATTCTTTGATTTAATTCTTTTGGATCCTTGTTTATGTCTGAAATTCCTTACTGACCATGAGATTGTAAATGTGCGAGCACAAAGTGTGTTTTCAAACCAAAAAGTTCTTCATAGCTCCCATGACCGAAGATGACTTACATGACACATTTATTCCAAGCATATAGATGGTTGATGTCCATCCAAAGCTTTCTGAAGAAAATTGTGTCCATAAAGCTCTCTATCATATCTAAGCTTCTTTCGTGCCATAATTTACTTCTAATGATTTTTACTTGTATGTATCAGCGCACTAGTGACAGCTCAATTTATCTCAGTTCTGATACAGGAACCTTGGTGAGTTCGTTGAACATACAAACTATTTTATTTATTTGTTCCTTGAATTTATATCGAGTCCTCTGTCAAATATATGCATCAGACCATTTCAAGAATATAGAAATTTAATAGAGTAACTGATCTTTTGCAATTTGATTGATGCTTTATTCTCCACCGTTACAGTTTGTTTTCTTCACTGGTGGAATCGTATTTCTGACGCTTATTGTGAATGGGTCAACTACGCAGTTTATTTTACATCTTCTAGATATGGATAAGCTATCAGCTACCAAGGTGAGGTTTACATTAATGTCTATAAAAGAAACTTCAATTTGAATCCGATATTCTGAAATCAGTGATGTTTGTGATTTTGTTCTATATACAACATTGATATACCTATCTCATGGAGGATGAAGCAATAATTCTAGGATTATTGCCTCAATTATTAAGTATTTTTTTTTTTATCAATTATTAGGAATCTTTGTGAATGTCATATTAAAGTCATCATATGGCAATTCAAATTATTTCCTATTAGTTGGAGCAAAATTCATTTTTTCAATTTAAAAATTTCTATTCCTTTTTTGTTTGGGTATTTGGTTTCTATGTAAGAGCACCTATTGTTATGCTTGAGGAAAATTTATTTTGATTATTGATAGTTGATTAGAGAGAATGGAGACTGAAGTCATCCCAATTGTTCTTCTAGCTTTCCATTTCCTTTATTTTCTTCCTTCTACAATTCTCTTTGCTTCTATTTAAGGACCACATTGAATAAATAAATAAAAATATGCCAATATATAAAGTTTAGGTAAAGTGAGATGGCAGAAATAGGAACTACAATCTGATTGGTTTCAAAATTCTGTGAACATGTAAAAAGTAGCAAAATTGTGTTGATTTGCTTCCTATACCTAATTACAGACCAATAACACAAAAATACTCAAGCAGCTTTTTATACCCTTTTCTTGGAAAGGAAACGAAATGGCTGCTGTCAAGGCAAAAGCTTGCATTTGAGAGGAAAATGCTGCAAATCATTTGTTTTTACAACTTGTTGATTGTCCTTATCAAGGATTCTACCTTTGGAAATACGCATAAAAAAAGCTACTTCATCTACCAAGTCTTGGATTTGGGCAAAAAAGACATGGTCTTCAGATTTAGATGCCCAGACGACTTGTTTTGAGCTCGTGCATCAATCTTCCTTGATTGACGAGGACTTGCCCTCAAGTCCAAATCTTCGCGATCCTCATGATATGGAGAGATATTAGCAACACTGGAGGTGGTGAAACTCCACAACAAGAAGTTTCTTCTAAAATGTTGCAACCAATAGCTTGTCCATTCTTGTTTTTTAATTTCATCCATTATTTGCCAATTTTGTTTTTATCTCATCCATAGTTGATTGTATTGATGTAACCTTGACTTTGAAGAATTGAAATTCTTCTGGAACCATTTCAAACTGAGCAAAGTTCAAGATGATGACTAGGAATATGGTACATGCTAGAAACAAAGTTCAAGAGGGGAGGGAAGGAATCACTTAGTTCTGATGACAATTTAATGTAGGAAACTTTGGATCTGCCCCCTTAAAGATTTGTGGTAAACGAGTGCTTAGAGTATATAGGTTTGAAATAAGGTTGTAAAGAGCTCCAAAGACGAGGCTTTATTTTGAGAATTGGAGTCTTATTCTTTAATTTATTATTTCTATTTATTAAGTTGCTATCCTAATCAAATTAGGATTAGTTATGATAAGTCTAGTTTGTTATTCTTATTTAGTCCTAGTCCAATTAGGAGTTTTATCTTTTGATATAGGATATAGCTGTGGTTTTGTGTCCCACAAAGGATTTAGGTTTAAATAATTAGGATTTGAGTCTGGAATTAGGGTTAGTGTTTGATGTGTGTGGAATTGCAATTGATTAAGGATTTGTTTTTGAGTATTTGGGATTTTTATTTTAGGTGTGAATGTTGTCTCAGTGGGGGAAGAGGTGAATTGGACTGAAATTAAAATTTCAAACCTGTAAAACAAAAAACTTTTGAACAAAATATAAGTGTAAAGATATAGATGCAACTGGGATACCTGTAGTCACATAAACAGTTCAAACAGACAGACAGAGAGAGGTTAACTAGTATACCAGTAGATAGCATGAGTGGTAACTTAATAAAAATTAGGCTCAACAATATGTCAAACTTGCTTGAAAGACAATTAGAAGATTACATGAATAAACAAACAAAGCAACACAAAAGTAAATAGAGTCAAGCGTAGAGAAGATGAAACACGAGAATTTATAGTGGTTCTGCTAAAACTTTCAGGTACATTCACTTCCCAAGGGTCCTCCTTGAGAATTGCTGGATTGTAGTCAGAAATTCCTCAGTCACAACTTAATCTTGCAGACTTCTATCCCTAGCATATCTAATGTAATCGCAATCATGTAAGATATCTAGACCTTTCTTTCTCACTACTAGAAAGGGACAGTAAAATTGATGTTTGCTCAATCGATAGCACAAGGTTTTAAGTTGATTTTTCTAAAGAATCTGCTCTATTTGCTTCAGATTTCTCTGTTTATGTACAGCCATTTTTTATTTGAATTTTGTAGAAGATATAGGCTTCCAAAAATATGATCATTGATGTTCTTGAATGATATAAATCTTGATGATTTTGTTTAGCATTTAATATGATTCCAACAAAAAAGTAGACCATGAATGTAGCAATTTATTTCTTCAGAATCCTTTCTCACAACAGTAAACGTTCCC
>Ga0325414_1008618_pt1 | contig 10802 bp, 6 predicted proteins | sample PopdelMetagenome_8_FD_206183 | JGI IMG/M metagenome (GOLD analysis project Ga0325414, IMG submission 206183) | Populus deltoides microbial communities from Bellville, Georgia, United States - Leaf-PdKOR-R3 | ecosystem: Host-associated > Plants > Phyllosphere > Phylloplane/Leaf | place: USA...
TGAGGGGATTTGAAGTCTTCCCGTTTGGTGGAAGGCGAAATTCATGCATCATCCAATCAGTTTTTGTGCCTTTTCCAGCACTTCCCCGGTAGTAGACCAAGCATTTCTTGAGACCGATGCACTCATGTGTTTCTTTGTCTGAATATATGGGCTTGTCAATACCAGTGGCCTTCCAAAATCCAGATCGTGTCACCCTATTAGGTCTTACGCTGTTCCTGTACTTTCTCCCTCTTAAGCAGAAGAAATACCACTCTTTGTCCTCTGCAGTGCTAACTTAACAAGAATAAGAAAACAGAAAGTTAGAGCCAAGCCAATGATATTATCAGAATGTAGGTGAATTAAAATATGCATTTATCTGCTAATTTAAATCATAGCTTTACACTAAAATCTGAAAGCAGATTCTGATCATGGAGGGAAACAGTGCAAGATTTAGATACTTTTATTTTTTAATTACATTTTTATATACCTGCTAATACAGGAGGAAATTAGTATTAGAATTATGAGCTAACAACAAGGCAATATCGCGATTTTAGCACCTTCTCTGCTTCTCTTCTAGTGTCCTTTTTCGCAAAATTTTCACCTCGTCCCTCAATTATTTTGTGCAATTACAAATGAATGTCTTGCGTAACTAAAAGTAAATGATTCATATCCGGCCACATGGCTGGATATCGACTGATATCCGGTAGAGCGGCAGGAGCGAGCTGTTGCCATATATCCGATATCAACAAATCCACCATGGGAACCTTTTTATGCTGCAGTTTCTTATTCTTGTTGCTTCTTCTTGTCAAGATGGACAAGCTTATGTTTTAAACATTAGAAAAAAGGAAGATATAATGGATCGGTTTGAGATAACTGTAGTGACTCCAAGGTTTTTATGATCCTTCGATAAGATATCCTTCTATACCATACATCATAGGAAGGTTAAAAAGACTGCAAATAGAAAATTAACTTTCGAGGTAGGGTTGGATTGCCTTGCAAAAAGCAGACCTTACACCCTTTCTCTTCTATGTACTAACCACGGATAAATATCTCAAAAAACAAACAAAATGATTTCAAAATATCTAATTGCTTAACCAGATATCGTTCCTTTCAGTCAGAGACCCATTGAGATCATGCTGGAGTTTCGCAGCTTGACACACCTGAAGTACTATATTTTAGGTATGTGCTGTTTTCTTACACAGTAACCCTGCTTATATACATATATGTCATCTCAAGATAACATAATATGCCTCTAAACAGAAGATTGATTTTGGATACCCAAAGAAAAGCTATAGTTTTGTACACAAAACACGGACGTGATTGCTCACAAGTGAAAAATGAAAGGAGTTCTGTGGTTTCTCTGTAGCTAATTAAAACGAGAAAGTCATAAAAGGTGATGACCTACGTATATAGCTGTGCTTTTAGAGGTGATGGATCGAGTAACATATCTAGATAAACAGTATATATACACGTAAAAGAGCACATCTTACTTGGAAGATCCCATGGATCGTATTTGTAGATATCAATCTGTTTGATGAGTTCAATACCAATTCGTTTCTTTTCCACCTTCCGCCGCAGATAGAACCCAACAAGCTCTTCATCTGTGGGGTGAAATCGGAAACCCGGAAGTATCACTTCCTCATCCTTATCATAATTATCAGAACTAATACAGCCACTCATCTTTGTCACGGCCTCCATCTCTCTCTCTCTCTCTCTCTCTCTCTCTCTATCTATCTATTTCTTCTCTCTTACACCATATATAATGATATTTAGCGCGGTGGTCTTCAAGTATATATTAACATATACTGTGTTCGATGAATGCTTGCGTTGTGTGCTTAGTTTGGTCAAGGCCATGACTTTCATTATAAATTAAGGGTACATAGCTAATAAAGGAAAACGATCAAGTCTTGGAAGAAGTCTGGTAATAAACCGTCAGCTGATAATGATGACTCATAGAAACATGTTCCTGGTAGATGCTGTAGAGAATCTGGGGTGTAAAAATTAGCAAGTGACAAGGGACTTTTTTGGAAAGTTTGAAGTCTCATCAGATATTGAACCAATAAAAGTCTATCTGAAAGAGATACCCTTTGATTATGGAAAATTGGGTTCCTAATTTACTCTTTGTATTTAGGAAAATTTCAACCATGCCATCTCATTGATTTGGAAAGCATATATTTAATTTCATTATATATATATATATATATATATATATATATATAAAAGAAAGAAAGCCACTTTTATGTGAGCATGACTTTAATTAGACATAATAAAACTATTAAAAAAAATCCATATATATTAGAAAAGTTAAAATATAAAAATAGATTATTTATAGATTCATTTTTTTTATCCATTAAACTTTTTCAATATTTCTTCTCAAAAAAATCAAAATATTAATATTAAATATATTAAAATACAATTGAGTATTTAAAATATCTCTTTTTTTTCATTGAAAATTCCATGTATTTTGAATTATTTTGTATTGAACTTGTTATATTTTTCAATAAAAGGAAAAACTTTTCTTAATTATCAAATATAAAAGTGACACTTCAATATTACGGACTCAGATTCTCTCAACATCAGCACCGTTGGCATTATTCTGCATATAAATCAAGTAATCAACAGTAATAATCATAAATGTCAATATTTATCATTAGCAGCCTTTTCTTTTTCCTGCCTTCGAATTGTTAATAGTATTTAACACATTTACTTCAGGTGAAAAACGAATGTCCACGGCGGTTTTCATGTTTTGAATGTATTCTGCGTTTTGAATGTATTCCTCAATGTTTGGTATATTTTTAAAATATTTTTTATTTGAAAATATATTAAAATAATATTTTTTTATTTTTTAAAATTTATTTTTGACATAGTATATTAGAAAATATTAATTTTAAAAAAAATTAATTTATTTCAAGAATGGTTTTGAAACATAAAAACAAATGGGTTTTTTTTTAATATTAAAAAAATAAAAAATAAATAAAAACTATGTAGTTTTGTTTTAAAAATTAAAAAGTCATACTAGGTTTTTTAACACTAGGTAAAAAATTAAAAAGTCAAACATTGTTTCAAAAAGACAAAAATACTTGACTTGTCTATCCTTTCAAAATTAACAGGGCCGGGAAAGGTGACAGGAAGAGAAAATGATAGCTTGCTGACTTTCAGACTTTAGACAATAACATTATAATTGATGATAGCTTAATGCAGTGGGATTATATAATAGAATATTAGCAATATTATAGATTGTTTTTTTAAATATTTTTTATTTGAAAATTTATTAAAATAATATTTTTTATTTTTACTATTAGTATATTAAAATAATTTTAAAATATAAAAAAATTATTTAAAACTAAAATAATATATCTTTTCAAAAATATCTTCTAGGCTGGAATCCCAAGCACCTCCCTTGAATTATACATCTTTATGGGGACCAATTCGGATTTCATAGCAGATTTGAATAGAAAGAACTTTGAAATCTTCAATATAAAAGACGAATTGTAAACTTCGAAACATATATATTATGATAAAAAAAAAATATGTAAAATCCCATGTCATATTGAGAGCATATTTTATAGCGTGATAAATATTATTTTTTGAAATTTTTAATTTTAATATATTAAAACGATAAAAAAACATTAAAAAATATTAATTAAAAAACTAAAAATAAAAATTTCAAAAAATACCGTTCAACTACAATCCAAATATATATATATATATATATATATATTAAATAGTTGATTTTTTATGATAAAAGTTGCCACATGTGCTTTCATGAAAATTTTATATAAAAAAACTATTTTTTAAATAATTATTACTCTAAATTTTATAATAGATGTTATATTTATTTATGTTAAAAAAAAACAGACAGACTAATTATTAAGAACACTACTTTGGATGTAACTTATAGTATCTCTCAAATAAACAGACACAAATTAATTATGAGGTCTGCCATGCTTTCCATCAGTGGGTTAGAGTATGCTGGCATTGCACAGTAAACAACAATAAAAAAAATTCAAGGTAGCTTCGGCACGAATATTGAACTCAGTCATGAAAAGCATCTACTCATTAATTTTGGCAGCTGAATTTGTTGACCTGGTAGCCTAGTTAGAGTTTCAAGAAAGGCTAGTAAGCCAGATATCTCTGAAATAGGAGTGAGTCAACTATGACGAGCGTACTAAAATTGATCAATCAATAAATATGAGAACGGACCGAGTCACTCAGTGAGTGACCATTATCCTTAATTTCAGGAAATTCTAGTGCAACCATGTAGCACGTGAGTTACTAATAAGAGTTTGGGATCAAAATATTTATTTTTTTTATAGTTTTAGATTTGAATCATGTGGTTGCTAATATGATGACCACTAAAGATTTATATGATTGTTAATTTCAGAACCCGTGGAATTAATCGAGATGCACGCAAGCTAATCCGGACACCTATATTAAAAAACAAATTAAATGTTATTAAATTACAATGATTAATATACCATTAAATTTATGTTATTAAATTTGATCCAACTTAGCAAATTAATTTGATGATATATTGATACAAGATGTAATTTAAGTAGGGTTTTAAATTAAATTAAATGTGAGTTGACTTGATTAAACCTGAATGATTAAGGGAGTTAATTTGTACCAATAAATCTATCAAAATCTAATTTAAAATTTTTAAAATAAAATAAAATAATATTATTTTAAATTAATTTAAAAAAGTCCATTCAATTCATGATATGAGTTTTAATTCAAATCATTTTTAATTAACTTTTCAACAAACTTACCCACGAGGATGCCACCAAACTTGAATGCAAATCAGCTAAATAAGGAAAAGAATTTTCTTTATTTATATACGTGGACATTAAAAAAACTTAAATTGAGGCAAAAGTCCAACCCGTGATTTGAATTCGAGAGAGGAAAAAATCAAAAGAGTCTAGTCTTCCTCCATCACTACAGACATTAGCTGACATGACAGGGCTTCTATTATTGTTTGCCCAATTCTTCCAAATTCTTATAAATAAAAAACCAACCTTATTTTGCCCCCCCTTTCTTTTAAGCTGACTGTGACTATGTGAGTTAATTGATATCCCTAAGCCATCATACAAATCGAAACTAAATTTACTTTTTAAATGGGTTAAAAACAATTTATTTATATTTATCGAGAATTAAATTCTCTTAGCATTATTTGAGATCATCAAAATTTCTCCATGCTACCAAGTTCACAATAGCTATCTCGATTTTAAATTTATGATTGATGAGTTAAAATATTTGGTTAAGATTTTATAAATAAAAAAAATCTGATAAAATAAAATGGGTCTAGCAAACACGTTAAACTCAAAAAATTTAGGCTTGGTTAGCCTTAATGTAGAATACAAATTAGATCCAAAGAGCTTGGACTTGGTAGTTAGATAGCGTGGATTTGATAAACATGACAGATCTAAAAAAGTTTGGACTTGGTAGTCAGCCAAGCTCAAGATAGCGTAGGTCTGGCAAACATGTCAGCCCCAAAGAACTTGAACTTGACAGTCAGCCAACCCCAAATATGTCAGACCTAAAGCATTTGGATTCAACCATTGTCAAGTTTTAAGGTTATATGTCTGATCCTAGATGATCTTCTAAAATAAAAGTATTGAAGGTATGATAAATCATCATGCCCCTCTATCTAAAATAATCATTTGTATTGATGTAATGACATCCCTTTATTTATAAATGAATACAAAGTCTCTTAAGAAACTTATTATACTTACTGTCTCATTAATATATGTAAGAGATATTTGTCTCTCATCAATGCTGCTGAAAGTAGAGGAATTTCCAATCCTTTCTTTCTCTGAAAACAACAAGGTTCAGGGGTATAAATACATCGTGAACTATTCAGGTAAGGGTTCATAGCTTTTAATCTTGTAAGATAAACTCTTACAGATTGTAGAGCATTAACCCATTTAAAATTCAAGAACAAAAAATCTTTGTTCCTTGAATTTAAGGATCTTTTAAGACATTTATTGTTTTTCTTATATTTATTGACTTTATCATTGGAGGGTCTTTAAACTACTCTATTGGGACTGTTTTTGTAAGTACTCAAGTACTTGAACGTATTAATTAACCACTATCCAAAACACTAAATAACCTGTTATTTATATATCTTGAATTTTGAAACATCATCAATGATGCTGTCTGTGGAAACATTTACAAAAAGTCATATATAACTTTATTGTTTAATTGTTTTTCCCTAATTATCATTATCAATGGTAAATAATCAGGAACTCTTGAAATATAATGAATTATTAATCTCTCTACCAATACAAATACTCTAGTCCCCACAAAACCAATCCTTCAATAACTTATAGAACAGATACAACTCTTTAAAAGACAAAGTATTTAATACATTGTAATACACTTAAGAAAATAACAAAAACTAACCCTAAAGGAACCTACATCTCCGTGTCAAGTTCCTGGGCCAAATAAACTAAACTTATGGCTAAAACAGGTCTAATTAGGAAGGCATCAATGAAATCTGGGACTTGACCATCTAGAAAACTCTCATTAAAGTCAACTTTATCCCTCTAGACAGATTAAAGAAATACAAGTTTGATATGGCCAAGAAGAGCTTATCCCTTATTGTCTCCGTTAGAGACATAGACTCCTCATATTCAGACTTCAAAGCTCGGGAGTAATTCTTCAAGTTTTCCATTCATGTACGAGAGTTTTGAACCTCTTCTCTAGCTATCCTCAGCTCCTATTTTAAGGTCTTTCTTGTCCCTTTAAGCTCAACCACCTTTTTCTTCAAGTTATTCGTCCCTCTATCTAAGAAGTCAATTTGGTTGTATGCCTTTACCAGCTTTTGTTCAATTGACTCTAAGACGTAAGTTTAGGCTCTCATATGCTCTTATAGCTTGGAGTAAGCAGTCTTAAGAGAGTTCATCTCAATATCTTGAGCAACCTTTTCTTTTCAAAGTCTGCATACTTTAAACTTATTAATACGATACTGCTTAATGAACTCTTTCATGGTTCTTTTCTCATTAGCCTATTCACTCTTGAAGTGAGCACACATTATAAAAGTCTAAACAACAAAAGAGATAAGATAAGTTATTTTTTAAAATAGCATAAAAAATTTAGTTTGCTATCTTACTTAAAAAGCCATGTGTCCAATAATAGCCAAATGACACTGAAAGCTTAGGTCATCTAGTCCTTCCATATCATAACAAAAAATAAGGAGTTTTTCCAATGTCTCAATCACATCCAACCCATCAGGTCTTAGCGTGGACCTTCCCTAAAGAATAGTCTCCATTATCCTCTTCTCTTCCTCACTTAAAATGGGGAAATAAATGGGGACATGATCCAAATTGAGATTAGATAAGATATCTTCTATCCTGGAGGGTGAATGAGCTTGACTGGAAGACCTCGAAACACTATATAAAGGAGGAATAATCTCCACATCAGAATATGATAGGATGGAGACTCTTCTTCTTTTCTATTGGCAAAACGGCCTTTAGAATGACCAAGTTTGGTGTTGGCACCCTGAGACCTCCCGATAGGAGAGGGGGGGAGAGAGAGAGAGACAGACCCTTATGTTGCCTCTTGACATACCTTATCAGTAGGAAGGTCAGTTATAAGGATGTATTCAGGAACATCCTCAGTTTGGACAATGGGAATCTCCTAATTTGAATGGAAGACCTAACTCTTCGTCTTTGCATCAATAGTTGACTGTCTTTAAAAGAAGAGTCGTCACTTAAAGAGAGCGTAGACATGTGACTAGGCACAAAAGGGATAGACCCACTGAATTAGATTCCAATAGTCTCAAGTAAAGACCCTGCACGAAGAAATAGTTAGAGAATGAAAGGTATTAAAATAAAAAATATATATGAAAAAAAATTACCCTAATGCTATATAGCTTTTTAGTCATACAAATGATGTCATATTTAGTATGAAGGTTATTCATCCTGGTGTAAACCCTTTCCTCCTTCAGCCCCAATAGGAGCTTGTCATTTACACCCACTAGAGGTGTCCTCCAATAATAGGTATAGCCCTATATTGGGCTATAATCATCCTGAGGTCTGGCTAGGCCATCAAACCTCATTATAAACAATTGCTCCTTTAATTTTTTGGAGTGGGTGGACTTTCCCCTCGTGATATTCTTTATTGGCCCATTTCATCTATTGATGAAAGTAAACAGGCAGGGGATTGAAGGTCTTCCTTCACTGCTACTAATCAAGGTATAACACTGCCTAAATACCCTGATTGTAGGCCCCTCATTCAAAGTCCTTAATAACTTTTCAAATAAGAATAAAATGGTTTATCCATTAGGATGAATTTAAGCATGACTGAGGTTGTACTACATTAGAATATCCCTTATAAATACTTGTAAAGAAAACAAGCTTCCAAACTCGTATAAGCATAGGGGTAGTAATTATAACATCACCCCCCTATATTTGCTGATGACCTAAGAAATATAGTCACTAGCTTTAGGGATGACCATTTTATAATCTCCTAGCTGACTAGCATTGGCTAGGGTTACTTAGTCCCAAGTCACCGAATTTTGTGCATCATGCACAAGAGTCCTAGGCAACCTCAGTTGTCCTCTTAGGTTTGTAATCTCATGAGGAATGTCCCCATCCCTTCTTCCAGTAAAAAAAGGTTAAACACAGTCACTCTTAGATATATGACCAATCCTTATGGCTGGAGATCTTCAACGAGCACTTTTAGTTTCAAGTTTGAAATTGAAATCATCTTCAGGAGATATGTTTCCTTTCCCTTTTCTAAAAGTCATAATGGTATAAGGAAGAAGAGATTGAAAAAGGGTTTACATAAATACAAGAGAAGAAAATCTAGTTTACCCAGTCAAAGAAATCCCTTCGGCTATACAATTGCTCTTTTATTGTGAAAAATTGAAAATTTCTAAGTCAGGTAATATTGGAAAAAAATGATTTGTAAAAGTAATAAAAGGGAGAGAAGAAATGAATGAATGATAGATGGCATCTCATCTATAACCATAGAAGGGTCAGAAGCCTGCAATATTTATTGTACGTCATTGGGTGGTTTTTCCAAAATATTTTTGCTTTATTTTCCATAGAAAATCTTTTAGATCAATCAACAACACCTCTTCACAAAGGAAGAAAAGACATGTACTAACCAACTATCTCTCAAAAAATTTCTGAAGTCTTTAATACAAGATTACACATTAAAGACTTGAGGGGCAACTAATGGGTTAAAATATTTGGTTAAGATTTTTATAAATAGAATAAATCTTAACCAAATAAAATGGGTTTGACAAATATGTCAGACCTAAAAAACTTAGGCTTGGCGGTCGACCAAGCCCAAGGTAGCCTGGGTCTAGCAAACAAGTCAGATCCAAAGGACTTGGGCTTGGTAGTCAGCCATGCTCAATATAGCGTGGGTCTGGCAAACATGGTAGACTCAAAAAGCTTGGACTTGGTAATCAGTCAAGCTCAAGATAACGCGAGTTTGGAAAACATGTCAGACTCAAAGAGCCTGGATTTGATAATCAGCCAAATTCAAGACAGTACGAGTTTGCCAAACACGTCAGACCCAAAGAACTTGAGCTTGATAGTCAGCCAAGCCTAAGGCAGTGTGGGTCTGGAAAACATGCCAGACCCAAAGCATTTAGATTCAACCATTACCAAGTTTTAAGACTGTGTGTCTGATCCTAGACGATCATTTAAAATAAAAGTATTGAAGGTATGATAGATCGTTATGTCTCTTTGTCTAAAATAATCATTTGTATTGATGTAATGATTTTCATACTTATTGTCTCATTAATATATGTAAGAGATATTTATCTCTCATTAATTCCGTCAAAAGCATAGGACTTTCCAGTCCTTTTTTTATTTGAAAACGACAAGGTTCGGGAGGTATAAATACCTCCTGAACCATTCAGGTAAGAGTTCATAATTTTTTATCTCATATGATAAACTCTTATAGATTTCAGAGCATTAATCCACTTAAAACTCAAGAACAAGCATCATTGTTCCTTGAATTTAAAACTCTTTCACGACATTTATTGTCTTTCCCATATATACTGATTTTATCATCAGAGGGTTTTAAGTCCCCTTAATTAGAACAGTCTTTGCATGTGATTAAACTTTTACCATAAATATGAAATTATTGAAATTAAAAAGACAAAATCTAAGAACTTGAACATATTGATAAACCACCATCTAAAACATTAAATAACTTGTTATTTACATATCTTAGATGTTGAAAGATCATCAATAACATGTCAAAATTGATGAAAATTTAACATTTAGTTATACTTTACTCGTAGTTGTAAGCTCAATTTCACTTAAATAAAATGAAAAGATAAAATACATCTCTTTCACAAATCAAAAGTCTTTATTTCAAATAGAATTCACCAGGAACATACCTAAAGTAAATGTATGTTTTAAGAGGAGCATTAATAAAATTTGAGAAAGGAAAACAAAATAGCCGGTTTATGTAATTAAACCAATCTATGGGGATTAGGGGATTTAAAAGTATATACTAGTTTAAATGGATACATATAAAATTATTTATATTCGATTTTCCTGTTTAATCCATTCTCTTTCTCTAAAACAATTATTAAACTTAATTTGTAGTTGAGTTTAAACAAGATTCAGGTTATGAATTTAGTATACTAACTCAAATTAATCCGGATTAATTAGTTTTTGAGTTAAAATAACATTATATAATCTTTTTAAAAATCAAATAAATTTTTAACCGAAACATAAATTCACCATGTCAAATTAGTTAATATCCGAGTCTTGAGTTGACTCATCGCATTTTGTTCGTATCGTAAATGACGGGAAAATGAATTTTCAGCGAAACAAGCTTCTATGTTTACACAA
>Ga0325414_1008627_pt1 | contig 10795 bp, 6 predicted proteins | sample PopdelMetagenome_8_FD_206183 | JGI IMG/M metagenome (GOLD analysis project Ga0325414, IMG submission 206183) | Populus deltoides microbial communities from Bellville, Georgia, United States - Leaf-PdKOR-R3 | ecosystem: Host-associated > Plants > Phyllosphere > Phylloplane/Leaf | place: USA...
TGATATTATAAATGATCTCAGAATTTTATTCTTCAGTTTCCAATTACTGTCTACTAGACAAATGTCATTGGCTATAAGAGAAATATCCCAAAATAATGCCTTGGAGCTCTTGTGCAAGTGATCGATCGAACACAATATTATAAACTCATAGTTACCTCACATTCCTATTGAACCCTTTCATTTGTAATGAATTTTGAGTGCATCACTATGTTTTTTTAAAAAATAAAAATTAAGGGGGTATAAATTTACTATATTGCCTTCATTACAAAAACCATTACACTAACTAATGGGGCTAGAATAATCTTTTTACAGGATCTAATGGATGTTATTACTTATTAGGTTGGTTTTGGGTATTTTTTTATTTTTTTGGCACAATAAAATTACTAAATAATCTTCAAAAACAATATTTAATTAACTACAATCCAAGGGTGTTTTTTAAAGCACAATAAAATCATTAAAATACCTTTAAAAGTCTAAGTCTAATTTATTTAACTGGCGCACAAAGACTTTCGCATTTGTAGTATGATTTTTTAAAGTTAACTGGGGTGATTTTTTTATTAAAAATAAATATAAATATTAAAAAAATTATTAACACAGATCAACGTGTGCTATGTGAATGATGCTTATGCACTTTGAGCCGCATGCTTGGTGTCACCTGATGTCTAAACATTGACTTCTACGGCAACATTGGAATCTCCTCGGCAATCTCTCCATGTCTTAGGCGACGCACGTGGTCAAAAGACCTCTATTTTGGTGTTAATAACTTTTTTTTTTCCTTATCTCTTCTATTTCCGTGCCAAACCTTCTAATTTTTCAAAGCAGTCATTTAATTTAATTTTCTTTAGATTTGGTTTTTGTTTTTTAATTACTATTTATTTTATTTAAAATTAATAATTACATAAAATCTCATAATGTTTGATCATATTTTTATTTTTCCACTATCATTTCAAAAATTACATTTTACATCTCAAATCAAATAAAAATTTAAAAAATGATTAAAATAAGAAATTGCCTTTGTATATAATATAACACAAACAACTATCATGTCAATTTCTTTTTCTATTCTCTTCTTTCGCTTTTTAATTAGGGTTTTATATGTCAAATAACCATCTCGATCCAAAAAGTTAAGCTGTTAGATGAGGTTTCAAAATATGATTTATAGTATTCTCTAACACACCCCTTCAAGTGAAAGCTGTTTGGGCTTTAAACTTGCACATGCCCACACTATCTTATGCTTAATTTTTATCAAATAAATAGGAATGATGAGATTTAAACTCGTGATGTCATCAAGGCTCTAGTACCATGTCAAAAAATTATCTCAACCTAATAGCTTAAGCTATTAGGTATGGTCTCAAAGTATGATTTATATTATTCTCTAACATTATAACCATAGATGGAAATGATATGTATCCAAGAATGCTAAGCGGCTCTACTATATGTTTCATAAAATGGGATGAACCAATCCAAAAATTGATTCTAGATGTTCGTCGATTCACGGGGGTTGAACTAAGAATATTCTTAGATGGCGGCTTAGCAGCTCAACTGGTGGGGCAACTCATGGCTCGACTAAAAGGCTTGGGAGCTTAGCTTATGGTTTGACTTAAGTGACTTAGGTGGCTCGGCTCGGCCCAAATATATGCATGCGTGCACATCAATCATCTTCTTCCTCTAGGCATGTTGGCTATGCGTGGTTAACCATGCAAATGTTTCAGGTGGCGCGTGTTGTTTATCGAAGGCTCTGATTGTGATGATTTTTTCACCGTTGGATTCATAATGAATAACCTTATACCGTGAAATGATCAAAATATGTTTTTAACAACTTTGAAATTTTAAATATATCTTAAAAACTCTTATTTTTTATGAATAAGGCTCCATTACTCATTGTTAGTTAGAAAGACTTCTAGCAGTGGTTTTGAAACACTTGGGGAATATAAAACAATTTTTATTTTATTTTATAAATAACAAGCTTATATAAATTATAAACTCTCACCCTTTTTTTCTCTCCAGTGTTTCTCTTTTTTATTTGTATACATAATGAAAGCATGACAAATCAAAGTTTTAATAGTTGGGTTTACTACATCAGCTTCGTCATGCTGATCCAAGTTTAACAACAACGTATGCCTCTATAGCACACGAAGCTTCATCCTGGTACAGGTTACATTGCATGGAGTTTGGGCTTGCGTACTCTGCACGAGCGTCGTGCCTTCTGAACCAAAGGGTTCTCTGCATCATCATTTGAGCTTGAACTTCCCTGCCCAGTCTCTAGTTCCAACTCTCTCTTATTGCCGTACAACCTCCAACCCTAACTTTCCCAATATCCATTTGAGATGATGACAAAAACGGGCTGGTATCTAGCCCTTTGGCAGGCTGATGCCTAGTCCATCTGTCGAAACCGATTCAGACACCAGCGTAATGTGTGACAATAGCCCCAACTATCAAAGGTTTACAACAACAACAAAAGCAAAATTATAGCGAAATGAAAAATAAATGAAAGTTAGGTCAATTGTTACCTCTTCTCGATTTAAAATGATCTGTGTTTTTTTGTTTTTAGCGCAGCTTCTACCTTTTTTGATGCCTCGTCTAAATAATGCATAGCTATTTTCTGGCAATCCTCAAATGCAGAGGTTTTATAAATGACATCCAAAGCTTTTTTCAAAAGCAAACTCATTGGCTGTTGCTTCTGGCCAGCCAACTTTTGAACATGCTCATCTTCTGGCACACTATCTTTAGCACATTTTGTCCACCGCTTCAACATGTACTGGTCTGGTATACGAAAGACATTTCTTGCATTGAGTACCTTTAAGGCATGGACACATAAAATTCCTTCTGATTCATATTTCCTACAGCTACATGCAAGATTAGAATCCAGACAGCTGAATTCAACAATGCTCTCCTTCTGGCCTTCCTCTGTCAGCTTGAATGTAGCATTCGTCCCATCACTAGCAATTTCTTCTATGGCCACTGACAAACATGTTATTAATTCTTCTTGAAATATTTTGAAGATTGTGCGGGTGTATATATTGGCTGCTTGTTTCTCCATCGCGCTGGAACTTAACACCTTGGTTGTTTCACGGCAACGCATATCTTCATTTAGCTCTGCCGAGCGCTGTGTTTCTACCACTTTAAGATACTGATGAACAAACATTGACAGGTCCATGGTGTCACTTGTTGAATTTTGGAAAACATTGACATTGTCGTTGCACCATCTTATGCCTGCGGAGAAAGTTTTCTTGTGGAAGACATTAGCCCATCTTTCTCGTGACAAGTATAGATTGTTCAGCCAGGCGTTTTCACAGAGATTGAATTTCTTGAGTAGAAAATTCCACTTTGACTCGAATTCTTCCTCATTTTGGCAATAAGAGACGCATTCGTTGAAGATGTTGACAAAATCAGGTTGCCTATAAAATGCAGATAGGTGCTTTAATGCTTTTTGGCGGATAAACCACACACCAAACAGATGTTCTGCATCCAGCAACACCACTTTTACTGCATCAACCATCACTTGGTTCTCATCAGTAACAACTGTTTTTGGTTGTTTTCTTCCCATTGCTTCCAAAAAAGTCTCGAACAACCACACAAATGACTCCTTGCTTTCATCAAGCAAGAAAGCACAGCCAAACATGACATACTGCCGATGGTGATTGAGTCCCCAAAATGGTGCACAGATCATGTCATATTTTTCCATCCTAAAAGTTGTGTCCAAAACAAGAACATCGCCGAAGTAGTCATAGTCTACCATGGACCTCCCATCTCTCCAGAAAAGATTTTTCAGGCAATTATCAGAGTCAAGCTGAACTGCATAGAAGAGTGACAGATCCTCCACCTGCAGACGCCTCAGATAATTTAACAGGATTTGAACTTCTTTAGGATGTGTACTCCAAACCATATTGCATAATTCTGTGCATTTTGGAGCTCCAGCATCCATTGCCATCTCTGCGTTATTTCCGGTGTGAATCAAGTGAGCCTCGGACGTTTTAGTGCATGATCTTGTGATACGCCTACGATCTTCAAGGTGATGATTGTGCTCTTGTGAAAATTGCGAGACCACCCATTTTCCATTTTCAACTGAAAACTGGATCTTGGCATCACAACCTGTTCTTGTTTCTTTCCTCTTGTACTTCGTTATCTTGTCAGCTTGTTTCTTCAATCGAAACCCTTGTTTCGAACAAAAAAGGAATCTTTTTCTAATGGTTCCGTTGGACAATCGTTGCACCTTCCCTTTTCTTGTTCTGAAACCAATCTTATTTGCATAACTTGTGTAAAATTTGTAAGCCTCCTCTTCAGAAGAGAATTCCATCCCAACTTCTGGTTTTTGACAGCTATCCTTCGATTCACTTGCACCAAAAACTGATGTAGCTTGTATCTCATCCTCATCTTCATTGCTGTCCGATGACAGCATATCAACCCCATAACACTTTAAATGATGTAAAGCTAGCTGATTTACAATCACATTGATGAAAGAGTGTAAATTATAGTCATCTACTCAAATTAGAAGGGAAATGTTTTTCTCCAAAAGATGATGTTAAACAAATGTTCAAGATAGAGAAAAGGTCCCTTACAATTACCACATAAATATTAACTGAAAAGAAAATTATATATATTAAAAAAAAAACAATTGAGAATATGAAGTGTAGTGTTGGTGTAGTTTGTAAATGAATAAAAAAATAAAAGATATATATCCATGTCGAAAAGAAATATATTACTACATAAAAAAACACAATAAAAAAATATTTTTTTTTCTTGGTTTTATCTTCATATTTTTCTAGAAATTTAGAAAGTTTAGTTATATCTTCAAAATGTTATCTCTATTTAAAACAAATAGTATAATCACCTCTCAAAATCAACTTCACATTATTTTCCATCCTAAATATTTATAGCATGTAGGAGATGTCAGATTACCTCAGCCTGAAGGTTTTCACCATGGCTTTCTGGCGAATGAGCCTCCTCATTCTCCTTGTCTTCTTCTTCTTCTCCAGAACATAATGAAGGTGAAGATAGACTTAGATCTTTAGAAATCTGAGACAGAGCCTCCGATAGTGATAGATCACTAGCGCTATTTAATGCACTGCTGCTGCTTACATCTGTATTCCTCCTCTTCTTCGTATATTTGGATGGCTCGTCAAGACCTTGGCGCCAATCACCATCCAGACCCGAAATCCCTTCCCTTGGTACAGAACTGTCACACGTAAAGTCAAGACCGTTTCCATTGCCCCCCCATTCAGATGTTGATGCCTCATCTTGACTCTTAGAGAACAAGTTGGCTGCTGCCTCAACTTGATTCCTAGAGACCAAGTTGTTCCGCAAGCTCTCATTGGAACCTTGGGCACTATAACTGGTTTGAGGATCATTTCCTGAAACAGCTTCAACCATTTGTTTGGAGAGTTAAAATAAAAAGAAAATACAGAAAGATACGAGATCAAGGAGTTATTGATATCGCGTTAAGTTCTAACAAAACTAGCCGATTGTTTTTATATTTGGAATTTGAGAATGTCAAAACTACACAGAACATGGAAAAAAGGGGTTTCTTAGTGCCAAGCACGACTCACAAGTCGTCCACACATTTACATTTGTGGCTGGTTCACCGAGGATAGGTGGTCCTCATAATGGCGGAGCCACGTAGAGACAAGAGGGTAATTGCCCCTTTAATTTCTTTTTTAATATTTTTTATATTAGGTTATTAATATAATATAATAGTTTGATGAAGGTTTGGTACATGGAAAGTAGAAAGTCATTGTTTACTTATATTTTAATATAATATATAGTCATTGATGGAGCCATGTAGAGACAAAAGGGAGTAATTGTCCTCTTTATTTTATTTTTATTTTTTTTATATTAGAATATTAATATAATAGTTTGATGAAGGTTTGATACATGAAAAGAGAAAAGTTATTGTTTATTTATATTTTAATATAATATATAATATATATGTGTAGCTCATTCACTTCTTTTTTTTTTACATTAATTAACATCCCTTTTCCTTTTGAGCCGTGGTTATCTGCCTCTTTTTATTATGTAAATTTCTCTTTAAATTAATTTTTTTTCTTTATTCTTTAGGTCTATTTTTTTCATCTTTTTTATTTTTTTCATTATCTAATTTAGTTTTAATTTTTTTTATAATTAGTTATTAAAAATATTAGGATTTATGATAATTTAGGAGTTTTAATAGGAATGTGTTCAAATATGTTAAAAATAAATATTTAAATTTACTAATTTAATTAATTAAATATTTCTTTTCTTATTATAAATAAATAAATTAATATTCATGCAAAACCAGTATTCTTGGCATGTCTTGTATTGACAGAGTAAATTATTAAAATTATTTAACTAAGGTCTCTTAATTCACTATAATCATGAATTAATTATTTAATTGAGGTCTTGTAATTTATAATGTACATATATTGATTGTCATTTTATATCATAAATTTATTTATAATTAATTGTTCATGAGATGCTTGGAATTAGAAGAGGGCATGGGTTTAAATCCCATAAGCTACATTTTTTCTCTTTCGATATTTTTTATATTTGAAACTAGAATATAGTATTAAAACTTATTTCACATATTTAACTTAGTGAGTCCATACAATGTTTTTGTGTGTATCTATAAATAATTTAAATGTCTAGAAATGATTAAGTATAATTTAATTAACATACTTAATATATGCATATAGATATGAATTGAAATGAGTTTAGATGAATTGATATGTATTTTGCTATGAATTTCATATGAAGATTTAGAATTATTGTGTAACTCAACTGACTTTTATTTAACAACAAATTATTGTGTGGTTGTGTTAATTATTATGTAGACATCAATGATAATAATAATAAAAAAAACTAGCAGGTTCATCAATTAAATTGACATGTCACTAAACAAGTATTTCAAGCGTAAATCCTTTAAGAATGAAAAGTCATTCAAAGTTTCAAGTCATGTAACTCAGTCAAGTTTAAAGAAAAAAAAATAGATTGAAAAGTTATATATATAATATTAGTTAGTAATTTATCCTCTCATCTAAAAAATTCTGGCTCTGCCCCTGGTCTGAAGACCACTTCATAATCTATATGGGACTGCCACATCTCCTTCTATATATATTAACCTGAGAAATTATCTTAATTTTTTTTCACCTAAGTTGTCAATACCTATGTATTGGACTTTTATTATATCTCTTTTAACTATCCGGGGAAAAAGGAGATTGACATCCAACATAAAATTTGTCATATTGGAATTAAGGATTTATTTCAGTTGTAGTTTGAATCTTTTTAATAAAAGCAGCTCATGTTGCCAAATATTCACAAATAAAATTAAACAAGTAAATATGTTTAGTTTATATAGCAACTTGTAATTATAACAAAAAGATTATATATAAAGTTTCTAACATGTACACTAAATACATTTCAAACTTATAATTAATATCAAAATAAGATACTATCATACATACTAACCATATAATATATCTTTATATAAATTAAAACAAAATAAAAAAAAATATCTACATGTTGAAGCAATTTAAAATTGATTACACTTGCAATGATAAATTATTTATCTTTAAGGCTTTATTACTCTTATTTGGTGCAAAATGACTTTTTTCAATAAGCCACACAGGATTCCAACAACAACACTTTGTTTAGATACACTAAACAAGATCCAACAAACCTTTAAAGTAATATTTAATTATTCATCTACAAGAAGTGAACATAAATAAAAAGAAAATTTAGAAAAGAAACAAAGCTTTAAAAAACCAAAAGAGCAATGCTAGAAATTAGGTGAAGAAGAGTGTAAAGTTTTGTTAAAATAATTAAAAATTAACCAACCCGAAAATTTTCTTCAACTCCTTTTTATAGAGAATTTTAGACACTGAAAGCCAATGAACTTCCTTTACTAACAACTTTAATTACCTAACATAAAATTATTATTAAATCTAAATGTTTTTGAATTTAAATCATGTAACTTTTAAACTAGAAAATTTGTTTAGGTATTATTGAAAGAGTTTTTCCTTTCCTTTTCCTTTAAGGATAAACTAATGAGCTACAATAAATAATTCTTCATGAAGACTTAAGTCTAAAATATTTCTTTGTTGCTCAAAATATTATTGAAAATTTTCAGAGTAGAAAATTACAATAATTCTCTAAGTAAAATTTAAAAAATTCGACTAAGCGAAGAAAATTTCAAGGTACCTGAAATTCTTTTTTTCTTTTAATTTTTTTAATTCAATAATATATTAATTGTCTAAAACCTGAATTGTATAAAGTTCATTATATAAAAAATAGATTTAAATTAATGTTTTGAATTTTTCCATATATAATTTGAAGAAAACCCAATTTAGTAAATCAAAAATAAAAATCAGATAGGAGAATTTGAAAAATAAAAATAAAAATAAAAAAAACATCTAAGTAGACAACATTAGTAAACTGGAGTTTGGAGCTCTGTCTTGCGATATCTTCGTGGAGCAGGCCGTGAAAGCAGGATGGGCTCCTCAAAATTAATATAGGAAAGTATGGGGCTTGTTATCAAAAGTAGGACTTAGTAATCCAGTCCAGTAGGAAGACAGACCAAACCATTATTATAGGTGGCCCACGTTTCTTCTTCTTCTTCTTCTTCTTCTTCTTCTTTTTTAAAAAACAAAAATGCAAGTTAAACAACCGTGGAGCACTCCTTTTATACGTTGAGATGTTCTTGAGAATCACCTTCATTCCCCCTTCAATTCACATTCCTGCTATTTTGCTCTGTTATTTTACTCCCAAGAACCAAGGAGGGTTTGGCATCCAGTAGTCAAGTGCTAAGGAATTAACCAAGGAGTAAAGATATACCTGATTTGAATTCTACCTCTTGCATTTCTAATCCACACACACAAGTAGGCGCTTGTTGGCGGAACTCGTGCTGACAGGCGTTCCCCCGTAGTTTGGTTATTGGGAGTGGCTACTCACTAGTAGATGGCGTGCAAGAGTGTTTCAGCTGCTCAATTTTTATTCTGTAGCGATGATCCTGAAATCTAGTGTTTGTAAGATTTTAAAAAAAAATCAACGAAATACAGACGATTTCCTTTCTTTGAACAAGGCAATGGCTTGCTCCGACCAACACGATCATTTACAGTGAGCGAAGTCATCATGCATCAACGAATGAAATGATTTGAAGGCGTGGCATTCAAGCATCCTTAGCGTGGCAAACATAAATTTGGTCAGTATCCTCAGACTGTTGCTTGCCAACAACCTCAATAATTTCTAATGTTTTCAAGTTTCTTTGCAAACACACACCGTGTGAAGGCCTCCATTTCAAACTCATCCCAGACAATCTGATCTTGCTCTCTTTACCAGGCAAGAGGCAGAGGAATAATAAATGATGAAATATACATATCAACCATTAAATCATAGGAGCACTGCAGAACAAGTAAAAAGAGAAACAATCCAGGAGAATGAGAAGTAATAAATAATCCTCCAAACTGTGTTCAATACAAAAATCCATTAAATACATCAGGTGGTAAATTATCTTCCCCCAAAATTGAGGCCTAGATTTTATCCAAATCTCTTCTACAACCTCATGAGATCATCAGTCAAAGTATATCAGCCACTCTTTCAAACTTTCCCTGCCCCATATTACTAAATGAAACTAATTATGATAGGAACAAAGAAAATCACCAAAGCCAAGCTATTTACACACGGGGAAGGGGGAAAAAAATCTTTTCCAGTCTTTCATTTTGTGTTCTTTTTTTTCAAAAAAGTAGTCATAGGAAGTCATGAAGCAGCATGGTGAGGCTTAGCAGGTAGTGACAATGGTTTAGAGTTGGTGGTGCTGGTGGTTGTGTTCACGTGCTCACATGAAGGACACATGGTGAGAGCATGCAGGAAGCTGTATGTAGAAAGGTTGTGAAGTTTTCAAAGCTCAAGCTTGTTGAGTGGTTGTGGTTGTTTTTAAAAATGTAATTCTTGCAGTGCCTTTTGTAACCTCCTGTTCTCTTCTGTTAATGTCTCACAGCTTCTCTTTAAATTCTTACAATCTACTTCTGCCCGCTTCAATTTTCTCCTGTATATCATTCAAAACAAAACCTAAATCACAAATTCATTCAAAAAATATATATTTTTTTAAAAAGATCGTCTCAACATATAATACTGTCAAAGAAAAGCAACTTGCCATCGAAACCGAAACCACAGTTTCACCAGGACAGGACGAAGATTCAACTGCTTTGCTAAAGCTAGATTTTGCTTCTGCATGATTATAAGAAAAAGAAACGTCATTCAGTGCTAAGCTCTAATTAAACAAGTTCCACAAGATTAGTAAACCCATGAGATTTTTTGGGATTTAGTTAGAAATAAAATCAAGAAATCATTTGATATTCTTCAAGATATGATGACTTACAGTATTGAGGGAATAGTGCTCTTCGAAAATCGCTTCAAGAAAAGCTGATTGCATTTTAGAGAGCCCTCGTTTCATCCATGTCGAACCGTTCTTTTCATCATCACGTGCTCTTGAACTTGCTCTCTCAGCGTCAATAGCTTCTGTCTGCTTCAATTTTGTCCTGTATATCATTCAAAACAAAACCTAAATCACAAATTCATTCTAAAAATAATTTGATCTCTGGGATTCTAAGGATTTCTTGCTATGCCTGCCCTTATTTTTCAAGTAAGCAAAGAAACACTGGAATGCATGATAATCAGTGGTCATCTCCAACTAGCACCGTTCAATCTATTGGTTTTCCTGTTAGAAATAGATTGCAATGTTCTCCTTTACGTTAAATTGCTGTTAAACAGGCTAATATGTTTTGCATCTGCTATAATTGGGGTCTGATTTAATTCAAAACTGTTT
>Ga0325414_1008628_pt1 | contig 10795 bp, 10 predicted proteins | sample PopdelMetagenome_8_FD_206183 | JGI IMG/M metagenome (GOLD analysis project Ga0325414, IMG submission 206183) | Populus deltoides microbial communities from Bellville, Georgia, United States - Leaf-PdKOR-R3 | ecosystem: Host-associated > Plants > Phyllosphere > Phylloplane/Leaf | place: USA...
ATTAATTCTGTTAAATGTTGATCCAATTCATTAATAATAAAAACAAATTAAAAAATATTAAGAGACGTATAAAAAATTCATATTAAAATTAAATTTATTCTTGAGCTATTTAGAATCCCAAATTCAACCCCACATTAGTTTTTTTTGCTTTACTGTGATTCGAATGCCCAATTTCTCTCAATTAACCCAAAACATTGTCATTTTGGACAAGTCATTTTCGTCCTTTAATTTATGATTTCTCTCAATTATATTTTTGATTGGCTTTAAACTTTTAATTTTGTTCAATTTTTTCCTTGATAAATTTCAATTTCAGCCCTGGATTTTAGCGTCTTTTTCAAAATGATCCATGGTCTCAGATTTCTTCAATTTAGCCCCTAATTGATCATTAAACTTTCAAATCTCTTCAATTTCACCTTTAATTCCAGCCACTTGGGTCCCCAGTGTTCGACATCTTTTTCAAAATGGTTATTGGTTGTAAATTTCTTCAATTCGGCCTTTAATTGACCCAAAAACTTTTATTTTCTTGTAATTTTACCCTCGATTTCAATCAATTAACTTGGTAAGAATTAAATTTGGTCTCCTAAAATTTCAATCTTTCTAATTAAGCCCAAATTGAGCTCTCAAAGTTAACTTTTCACTGATGAAGCCCCTAATAACATTGATTTGACCCATTTAAAGTATAATTAGGTCCTTCCACTTAATTAAATCCTTCAATTGAACTCAAATTAATTCTTAGACATAATTAAATTTTAATTTAGGCCATGATTAAATGAAATTGGCCTATTAAAAATCTAATTATGTCATTTAACTTAATTTTTATGCAGATTCATCCAACAATGATTTAATTTGATCTTAAATCTGTATTGTCTTTTAAGTTTTAGGTAAAATGGGGCACGATTAAACTTCCGATTCCATAAAAAACTACAGCTTGATTTTTTCTAAATGTAAAATCCTCCCAGCTTGCTTTTTCAAAAATAATAGTCTTTATTTTATTTTTTATTTTGAAAAAAAAAGTGAATTTAGGGAATAATCTAAAAATGAGTTACGATAGTTGCCCTCTCTTTATAATGCTTATGATAGAAAGTCGTGTAAGATACTTTATACAGTAAGCTTTGTAAAGAAGAAAAAGGAATGGTGATAATGGATTCACCAGATTAAGAAATGGTCAATCCTTCTGAAAATGTTTGAAGTGAGGGCTCAAAAGCGCATACAGAGGAAAAAAGGATAGGGCCAGAAAGCACATTATCCGAAGGACAAGGGCTAGAAAACGCACTCGAAAGAAAAGGAGACAAGGTTTGTAAAGAAAAAGATGATCTTTGAAAAACTAAAAGACTTTTTTTTTAAGTGGTATAGTTGTACCAGACAACCTGTTTAATGGTAAAATCCAAAAATTTTGAAATGGTTAAATTGTCAAAGGTTTTTTTAAAGTGGTCTTATTGTAATGGGTGACCTACCCAGGTAAAAAAATACAAAGATCTTTTGAGTGGTGAACAATACAAAGATCTTTTGAGTGGTGAAAATGCGAAAGTTTTTTCAAAGTGGTGTTATTGTAATAGGTGACCTGTGTAGGTGAAAAATACAAAGCTTTTTCAAAGTGGTGAAAATGCAAATGATTTTCAAAGTGGTCTTATTGTAATGGGCAACCACGTGAAAAATATAAAGATTTTTCAAAGTGGTTAAAAATGCGAATGATTTTTTAAAGTGGTGAAAACTGCGAAGATTTTTCAAAGTGATCTTATTATAATAGGCAACATGTCTAGGTGAAAAAATACAAATATTTTTCAAAGTGGTGAAAAATACGAATGATTTTTCAAAGTGGTCTTATTGTAATGGATGACCTGCCCATGGAAAAAATACGACTTACCTGGCAAAATGATTTAGTCAGAGATGCTTGAAGGGACGATATGATAGGGCTCGAAGGTGTATTATCTAAGAGATAGGAGCTCAAATGAGCACTTAAAGGGAAAAAAGATGGTGCTCGAAGGCACACTATCTAAAGGATAAAAGTTCAAAAAAGCATTCAAAGGGAAAAGAGATAAGGCTCGAAGGAGGATGACGGCTCAAAGGCACACTGGAATGGAGGTATGTTTAGAAAATGCACTACCCAAAATATAAGGGTTTAAAGGTACACTTAAAAGGAAGAAGATAAGGCTAGAAAACGCTCTATCTAAGAGATGAGAGCTCAAAGGCACACTGAAGAAGAGATATGATATAGAGATAGATATATGGCTATAAAGCGTACTATTCGAATAATTGAGGGCTAGAAAGTGCACTCGGAAGGGGTAAGGTTAGAAAATGTGTTATCTATTAGAAAGGGGCTCAAATGGGTGCTCGAAAAGAGATAAGGTTAGAAAACACACTACTTGGAAGATATGGGTTCAAAAGCGCACTCAAAAGGAGGTTGGGTTTGAAAACACACTACTCGAGAGACGAGGGCTCAAAGGTACACTCGGAAGGAAAACGATAGGGCTTGAAGGCGCACTATCTGATGGATGAGGGCTTAAAGTTGCACTCGAAAGAAGATAGGGTTAGAAAACATACTACCTAGGAGATCATGACTTCAAGACATACTCGAAAGGAGATAGGGTTAAAAAATGCACTACTCAAGAGATAAGGGCTTAAAGACACACTTAAAAGGAAAAAGATAAGGCTGGAAAGCGTACCATCTGAGTGATGAGGGCTCAAAGGCACGCTTTAAATGAGATAGGGTTACAAAACGCACTACTCGAGAGATAAGGGTTCAAAGGTACACTCGTAAGGAGATTTGCTAGTGAGACAGTAAGGATAAAAGTAATGCATTATGATCAATATGCATGTATACTTACCTGAGAAATATAGGTCCTCTTTCTTCACTGACTTTCCTCCTTGAAAGTTTGAGTCTTTATAATAAGCTTCAAAGGCTTTTTTGCTTTTACTTACTCAAGTCATATCTTGTGATCTTGACCTTTGGAAAGGGCACGACATCAGAATACTTACAAACCTTTATCTTAAAGGTCATCAGCTCTACCTTATATTTTCTGTTTTCTTAGAAAGGGAATTATGGAGCCAGACCTATTATGTATTTGTTGGATTGCCCCCCAGCTTAATCATGCTCTAAGTGTTCAATTTAGGTTTTGTTTGGGGGAAAAAGGTTTGGTTATCTATAAAGATGTTTTCATGGAGAATTTTTGGAATTACAAAAATTATTTTGACTTCAATTTAAAAATTTTGACTTCAATTTAAAGCAAACTTATTCTAAAGAAATTCAAGTGATTCCAATAAACAAGTCTTCATAAGTGTTGAAAATTTTTGTTTTGCTTTTGGTGAAAATGTTAAGTGATATTTTTTTGGTCGAAGGGGTTTAAGCTTCAATTTAAGGGTTTTGAATAATCAATTTCAAAGAATTCATTTTATTTGAATAAATAATGGAGCTTGTTTTGCATGAGAAAGTATTGCCTACCGATCTTGATTGTCAGTCTTTTATTAAAAAGGGATTGATTGTGCATGTAATGTAGGCTTTGGCTCTTGATTATGAAAAAAAAAAAGGATGTTTATATGCTCAAAAGATGTTTAAGGGATTTCAAGACTAAGGATCACTAGTGCTTGTTTCCAAACCTTTTTGTCCTTTAAATTGATTTGCAAAATGGTCCATCGTGCCCCTCAGTGTCGGGCTTGAGCCTTTTCTCTTTACAAAATGGTACTTGTTTTGGACCATAAAGGGCTATTTTCAACTTGTACACATGATTAAGAAACAAATGATTAGTGAAACATTTATGTTGTTCTACATAAACCTCTTCTTTATAGAATTTCATTTAGAAATGCACTCTTCATATCCATCTGACATTGTTTGAAATTCAAGTGACAAGTAATTGCAAGCAAAATACAAAAAAATTCCAAACAAGCTACTAATACAAACAGATTCCAAGGAAGCTTGAGATATTCTTGAAGTTACTCACAAGGGAACTAAGACAGTGAAAAATTCCAAATTCCAAATGTTAACCTTAATACTTGAGGAGATAAAAATGCTGGAAAATTAATATTTTAGTGACTTTTATGCAAAACTTAATGATATTGTAAATTTCATGTTCAATCTAGGAGAAAAGATGGAGGTCTCGTGAATTGTAAGGAAGATTCTAAGATCTCTGCCTAAAATTTTTTGGCCAAAGGTAACAGGCATAAAAGAAAGCAAGGATTTAGATACTATAAGTGTTAAAGAATTGGTAGGTTCCTTGCAAACTTATGAATCTACATGACCTCAACAAAACAAAGGTTAGTCTACTGCACTTAAATATGTTAAGAAAGAACATATTTAATCTTCTAATGATGATCTTAATAGTAAAGATATTTCTCTAATAGTTAGGAAAATCATAAAATTTGTGTTTAAGAAAAGGATCAATGGTAAAGATAAAAAGAACAAAGGTTTTTCCAAAAGAAATGTATCAAAAAATAGAAATAGAAGTAAAATTAAATATGAGTTACATGTTTTGAATGCTCAAGAAATGATCACTTAAGAAATGCATGTTCAAATTTCAAAAGAAATAAAAGAAAAGCCCTTTAATGTTATATTAAGTGATGAATCTAATTCTGAAAATTCTGATTCATTATCTGATAATAGATTTGCTTTTGTTGCTTTTTTTGGTGTTATTAATGGATGTACTGACATGTACCAAACTGTTACTACATTAAGCGAGTCTGACAAATACCAAATTGTTAATAAATTCAGTATTTCTGACATAAATCAAATTGTTAGTTATTTCAGTGATTTAAATATTACTTCTATTATTGTTGATCATGAATTAAGCTTGTAGAAAGCTTATGATGACTTATATGAAGAAATCATAAAAGTCAAGAAATTGATCAAAAAGCTGATAATTTTGGAGATCGAGAAGAAGAATTTGGTTGAGGCTTTAAAGCTGTCAGAAGTAGAGATATTTAGAACAACCACTATCTTAGTACCACAAATTATTATTCATTGTTTTCAATGTTGTATATGCTCCTCGATATATTGCCTTTTTCTTAACAACCCATTGATTTTTTATGTTTTTGGTAGAATCTTCAAACTCTTAAAATTTCTCATAACCTGCTAACTTATCAAGTTTCCTTTCTATAGTAGACGATTGATTTAATACTATGTCCATTTTATACTTTGGATCTTGACTCTAATTAGAAATTCTATTTTTTAGATTGAAATAATTTATTTTGCATGTCCTACAATTCCATATTGTTAACATCTAAGAATAAACATACCTTTCAACTTATTTGTTTGGACATTGTTTGATTCATCTCTAAGCATGATAATCTCTTCTAATTTATCTTTTACAAAGTTAATTCCTTTAGAAAATGAGGCTATCAACTTATTATTAATTGAATTTTCATGCGTCGTGTATCTTAAACATGTATCAATGCTGACATTTTGAGCTTTCAACAATCCATCAAGTTTCTATATTGCTGATTGTTCCTTTGATTGTTTACAAATTGTTAGCTCTTTTTCCAATGCTTTGAGCTTAGTGAGAGATCGTCATGAATATAACATTCAGGCCTTTATTATTCCAATTATAATTAGTGGATTCATCTCTTGTTCGGTTATTGAAAAGAGTTTCAGGCTTGGTCCACCCATGCTTAACTAAGTGCCAAACTTTCTCGTCTAGTGATTTGAGAAAAGCTTTTATCATCACCTTTTAGTAGGTATAGTTCTCACCATTGAATTGTGGTGGTGAAGTCAGTGTTGACATATTCAACAGGAAAAATAGATCTCACTCTAGAATGAGTGAACTTGTGTTGATACCACTAACAATTCCATTTTTGTTCTTGTATGTTAATAAGCAATTTGTTACCACTTTGTAAAGATTTATCAATAACCATATATATATAAAAAACTTAAATAAACAAGCTATTTGGTTACAAAGGGAAAACCTTTTAAAGAACTTCTCAAAAGATAAAAAAAAAAAAAAAATCCTCTAGGCTAGCCAAATCGAGGACAAACAACTTTCACTAGTTTAGAAGATTAGAAGATGAGTATTTTTTTACTACAAATCCTTTGTAACTATACTACCTTACTTGTTAAGAAAAAAACTATATTTATTTTTTACTGTAATAGCTTGCCAGAACATTTGATGATCATCAAACTATTATCATTATAACAGGAACATTCAGTTGCTAATAGTTAACATAAGAACTTCCCCTAGGGATTTTCAGGCTCTCTAACTCATCAGCGAACAATTCTCATTGAGAATTTTCTTCAGACTCCACTCATTTGTCAAGAGTATATGTTACGAAACTCTATATAATGTTTTAATTGGTTGAGCACTTTTACTCCGTTGAAAGTGCTGTTTTACCCAATGTTGTTCTTGCCAATTTAATGCTTCATATTGTTCTTTTTTATATACATATCTATGTGATAAGGATAAAAACATTATCTTCAAGCTTTCTAGTTTGTTACATTCTTAAAAGAGTATTAATGGTGTTTCATAAAAACACTTATTTGAAAATTATATTCGAATAACTTGTATTTATCTTTTATTTGAACTTCCTATATAATTTATCCAAACAAATTAGATAATTACAGAAATAATCACTGCATATCATATAAGATAAACTTGACGAATTCCTTATCTAATTTGGATAAAGTATCAATCTAAATAAACTCATCTTCATCAATGCAAATAATCTTTCACTTAATCAAAGCCAATTATTTTAATATTTACAGCCTTCTCATACTATCTACAATTTCATTGGCTAATAAAAAACAATTAAGGATTTGTCCCTTTTAGATGAAAGCATATTGAGATTCACTTATCACCTCATCAATGACTTGTTTAATCCTCAATTACATTATCTTAACAATGATCTTATATATCCTATCCACAACCCATAATTTAGATTGGAAACAACTCAACTTATTAGATTCATCACCTATGAAACTCTAAACTTCACTCTTATTCTTAATTGCTTTAACTCTAGATTTTATCATTTTAATTTTACTCTTCAAATGCCCATAAGTGTTAGAGTTCCATTCACGCAATTTTCTTCTCAACAAACTAAGTTTCTTGATAAGGTAGAATATATGTCATATCAAAGCAAAAGGAAGCCCACATCACCTCTAAGTCAGAATAAAATGGATTGTGTATCAACTAAAAATTCAAAAATTAAAAAGGTCTCCGACCTAAATCTCTAAGCTCTCTACCATAAATAAATGGATAATAATCTAAAATACTTTTATCTAATCCGAGAAGTGTATAATAAGGAAAAGCCAACATAGCATCCAGGTGTGCAAAACACCTATCAATACGACTCATAGAAGAAAATCTAAACCAAGTATAGCGATGACCTTTAAAAGAAAGCTTAATAACATACCAAGGCCATCCTAGAGCAAAATTAAGAATAATGAGCTCTTCATATAATTTTTTACCTTCTTCTAAACTAACCCTGTCATATAGATAGATCACCACACATTTAAAACCCTTTTCAATATGAGTACCAAATAAAGCAATCCATTGTGAGTTGAATTCGATGTTTGAAACCTCAAAGGAATCATTATTCCACATAACTAACAAACCCCTAGATCTACCCTCCAAGTTAATACCATGCCATTTGACATTGAGATTACTCCATAATCTATAAACAAAAGAGTTTGTAATCTTAGACAACTTAGTTTTTGTAATACAATAAACATCAAGATGATAACTCATAATGACATTCTTAATCACTTGTCTTTATTTCTATTACCTAAAACTCTGATATTCTAATAAAAAATCCTTATAAATTGAAAACATAATACTTGTCCACTGAGAAAACTATAAATGAATCATGTTGCCTTTGCCCATTATGTTTCCTTTTTATTAGCCAAGTCTTGAAATTGACTATTCAATGTATCCTTTCCATAAACTACTATAATACCTAAAGCATCCTTAACATTAACTAAACTCTCAAAGTCTAGCTTCTGATAGGAGCAACCCATAATTACTAAACCATTTGTTCTTGCTTGTTGTGAATTAAAAAAAAAATTGATGCAACCATACTGGAGTCCACAAAAAAGATACTGAGATTATCATCCACCCTTTCAACACTACCTTTCAGATTCAACACCTTTACTTTTCTATGTTAATCCACCTATTATATTTATCTTTAAATCCTCCAAGCTTTTTGGGTATGGAAATTATGGAAATGATATAAGTTGATGGTTTGGACTCAAAGCAATTTGGTGGAAGTAGTAATTTAGAAATTAGGTGATAATTTAGAGCAATTTAGTTGGATGTTGTTGGTCTTGCTAGGAAATGGAATGAGATGGTCGAGAGGGAAAGAGGCATGATTAGAGGTTTTGTAGGGAGCTGGAAGAGAAAATTTAGGAATTGAAAATTAGAAGTCGGGAATGAAAGAGATCATTTATTTCTATTTAGACACTTGTGCCTCTGTAAAGTTTAAGAAGGGTTGATAAACAAAGGTAATCAAAAGCCAAGCAGCATAGAACCTCTTTAAAATGTAGGGTTTAAGACAATCATATTAGGACAAGATTTCATCTTTTTTATTTTTGAATTGTGAATATGAGAGGAAAGTATCATTAAGATTAACAATAATATAGGATGTAGATTAAGGCTTCATCATCATTCTTATCAACATCATGGTCATCATTATCATTATAGTTGTTGAGATCTGGAGTAACAAGATGATCAATGCATATGGGTTAGGTTTTAGAGGGACGAGAAAGGGTTCTCATTGACAGACTCTGATAACTATTAATGATAAGACACTACTTCTACTTCTACTTTTGTTTCTACTATATTATTATTGTTATTATTATTAACTAGATCATCGAAATGAATTTCTTCAGTATGTTTAAGAGGATCTTCAACAAGTTGTTGATGAAGTTGTTCATTTGTGAATTAGCAAAGTGATATGGTAGACAATGATTTTTTTATTCAATGGCAAACTTGTAATATTTGATATAAAAGTTTTTTAGCCATTAAATAAAAAATAATAACAATACTTAAATAATCAGATATTTTTTATTGATTTATTTTTTTATAAGATATAAAATGTTACACGCATTTCAAAGTTCATGATGTAAACTGCATTGTTTTAAAAGGTAAAAAAACTAAAAAATCATATTGATTAAATAGTATTTGTTAATTTTTATTTATTTATTTATCATAGTTTTTTTTTAAATTTTATTTTGGCTAGCTAGTTTTATATTTTATTTTAAAAAGGAAAAGAAAAATATTTGTAAAGAAATAAATCTTATGGAAAACTCAAACATGAAAAATCACAACTTTTGTTGACATCTAAAATGAAAAGGCATGATTATGAAAAATCACATATTTACTGTCTTCAAATGTTTTTGATCAATACACTAATTATTTTATATTTATTGAACGTTATTAGACCATCTTTTGTACCATAAGATCTTATGGTATTAGTTAATTAGTTGGTAATAGAGAAAATAAGTAAAACAAAATAGCAATACTTTTTTTTTATCGTATGATCTAATAAAATAATAAAAAATTTCTAGTATGAATATAAAAATTCAAAAAAATTAAAATAAAAGCTATTTTCTAATGGTAAATAAAAACAAATTAGCAATAAATTATTTAATACAAAAAATAAACACACATGTCAATCAAATAAAAACATTAATGGTTTAAGATAAATAAGAGATAAAAAAAAAGCTGAAATTGGAAGAATCTTGATATGACTAATCCTAATAAGATTTGTATAATAGATAACTAAATCTAGAATTTTATTTCATCATATTGCTTCAATAATAACAAGTTTTCAATATTGCTGAAATTCAGGACTTATTAATGGAACCTAAGTTAGAAATTGAAGATAACCCTAGACCAACTTTTATATATGCAAATACACTGGAAGATTTTCAGAAGTATATGATATAATTACTTGACCTGTCTAATAATTGTTTTGCCTAAAATGATAATAAAATTTAAATAAAAGTTTGGTTAATGTACTTATTGAGTGGACATATATCTTATGTGCATCTTGTATTTTTTTAATCTAATTCATTCATATATATATATATATATATATATATTAAAGTTATTAGTGATATTGTTGTCCATCAAAACACACATTATTATTATTATAATAGTATAATAAATAGCTGCAAAAAAATAAAAATAAAAAATAAAATAAGCTTTGAAGTTAAGATTGTCTTTTTATCCTGACATAATTGTTTTTGACATATTATATTTGTCATTTTCTTATTCTTATGTACAATAAAATTACTATTTTGGCCTTAAAATAAAAAAACTTTTATATTTTTGTTTCTTGGATGTTTTTTTCATTTTATCATTTTTAAAATAGTTAAATTATTTTGATAATCTTTGAAACAAAAACAGTATAACTCTCTCGTCAGGGTATTTTGATCATTTTAAATTAGTTATGTTATAGATTTTTTAGTTATTCAGGGTATTATTGTAATTTACATATATATTAAATATTATTTAATAAAACTTGTACGGTCAGCATGTGGGTTGCCCTATGATATTCAAACCTCGAAGACCATTTTTTTTTACCTTCTTTATCTCTTTCTCCGCCTTGAAATTTATGCAACCCATTCATAGCAACCCCCTGCAATTTATCTTTTCTTAATATTTATTCCTATCATTTTAATTATTATTATTATTTTTATTTTAAAATAAACAATAAAATTACAAGTGTTTTTCAATTTTATTCCTAATCATTTTTTATCTATAAATAATCTATTAAATTTAAAAATATTTTTAATTTCAATCTTATTATTTTTAAATATATAAATAATTTATCAAATTATTATTATTATATATATAAAAAATTTGCTCCACCG
>Ga0325414_1008630_pt1 | contig 10794 bp, 5 predicted proteins | sample PopdelMetagenome_8_FD_206183 | JGI IMG/M metagenome (GOLD analysis project Ga0325414, IMG submission 206183) | Populus deltoides microbial communities from Bellville, Georgia, United States - Leaf-PdKOR-R3 | ecosystem: Host-associated > Plants > Phyllosphere > Phylloplane/Leaf | place: USA...
GGGGATTAGTTGTTTAAAGAGAGGATGGAGAAAATGGATATGGATTATCATGGGTAAGGAAAAGAACACTGCCATCAACCTTTTCTCAATTTCTCCAACTATCAAAATATTCAGGACATGTTTAAAGGATTCGTAGCATTCAATGACTGCACATTTCATGTATTCATCTGCACATATGCGTTTCCAGAGGTCCGCATCCCTTGATCGGAATTGCACTGCCATATCCAAAGCTATCGGGATCTGTAAATGTAGAATATATTCAACAGTTAAAAACAAGTTCCATTCACTCAATCTGCAGAGAGAAAATACATGCTGACCTTGCTTGCAAGCATAATCGGTGGCCACTGAATTAATTTGAGGCTAGGATCTGATGTATATGGAACCAGCAACAGATCCATCTCCCTGAATTAAAAGAAACCAAAGATTTAGTCTTAACAGGGGAAGAAACAGATAGAAATGAAATTTTATCTAGCTTATGAGGCCTTTCCTGTCACTAATGAGATCTTCTTCACGGAAACTACATATCACTTCATTCCATAACTGAGCAAATTTGGCAGCTTCACTTCTCTTGCTTGCAGTAACCTAACAGGAATGACATTGTAATAACTGAGTGGGATGCATGAAACTGCAAAACAATGATAATGATATAGAGAATTTGAAACATCAATCCAACCTCAGAAAATCTCTTTGAAAAAGAGAAGCCCTTCTTCCGTTTCTTATCTGAAGGAACCAAATATGTGTTAAATGCACCGGGTAAGGACTGGAACCGTGACCTCAGCATGCCCAGAGTTCGAATCTGTTAGAAGAGAAGGAGGAAATTAATAGGCCACAACCTTAAGTTACAAAAAATCCTGCAACCTAAGCTCACTGACATAACTCACCCAAAGATTTAATGACATTTGAAAAATCACTAAAAGGAGAGTGAAAATTAAATGAGAGTTATATTCTCAAAAGGTGTTTGATATCTTACATAAATTACAAGAAAAGGAGAGTGGTAGAAAATATTGGTGAACTTCAAAAAATCAAGTAAACAATGTGGAACACAGAAACTAGCCATTGGAGGTAAAATGGTATTCACTGAAAAGGACGGCTATTGCACATCTCCAAAGTATGCACTAATTTCCATCTCTCAATAGAACAGAAAATACAATGTCCCAGCCAAGTTTACATAAAACAGGCCAATTATCTCACTAGAATATGTAACATGGAAGCAAGAAACATCCAAATGCCTCATTTCAAATGATATATGAAGGTTTGTGACTGTATATGGTTTATGTAAAAGCATCCAAATGCCTCATTTCAAATGAACACAGAAAATGACCATCCAAAGCAAAAAACACAAAAATAATTGAGATAATTACCTCTCCTAGGCGATCAAAGGCCCCGGCAAAGCCACCATATATGGTTGAGAAAATAGAATACCAAATTTGAGTATCCATAAAATAGACCTGGATTATATTGTAACATGTCCGGAGACATCAATCATAGAATAAATATAAATTTCACCAAATAAAAGATATGAAAAAAGAAAAATAGGAAAGAGATAGCAGCAGACAAACCAAGATTACTGGTAACCAGAGTGACAAAACAGCTCCATAGTTGTTTTTAGCTGTATACACAGGGTAACAGCTTATGTGAATATAAAACCTCAGTTGAAAAGCAAAATAAAAATAAAGTGAAAGAGTAATGAACACCATTTGGAAAAAATTCGTGCCACTCATAATCTACATTCCGAATGTTCATTATAGCTTTTGTTGGCTTCACCAGAGGTTTTATCTAGGCAAAGGACATGTAAAAGGGTTAAAGGAATACCAAATGAATGACCATAATAACAATTACAGTGATTATGCTGATAACAAAAGCCAACTAAAAATAGCCAACCTGGACAAAATAGCTGAATGCTATTTTTGAACATAAAAGTAACAGCCAAAAAATAGTATACCTGAAACAAAAAGAAAAACCTAGTAACAAAGTGAACTTGAACCAAATATGTTGGTGACTGCATAAATATAAACTCTCATCAGACTCACTTTATGAGTACAAATTGACTCTCATGCATTCCCCTGCCAACATAAATTCTTGGCTGCATAAATATAGATTTACTCAGTTAATCAGTAGAAGAGATAAATTTTCTATAGCTGGATGACATAAAAAAATCATGAAAATGATACTGAGATAATGGTATCTAGGAGAAACAAATAACTTGTGGGAGAATCAGGCCAGCGAGCATACCTGTGACCACCATAAGAGAAATCTGATAATCAGCCAGTCTGAGTTTTCAATCCATCTTCGGAGCATGGGAAAGATAAACAAAGCAGCTGCCAATATATTTGGAAGCATGTATACAGCCACTGCCAAAAGGTATAGTGCAGGTATGTCCTTCACTTCTTTAAAGAATGACAGCAAATCTTTGATTTTATCAGGGGCCACTTTGAAGGAATGCACATAACATAGTGGAAGAATGATTGCCCATGCAAGACTAACAATGATCTTGAGAACATTTCTCAGGACATCAGTGAATTTCCACTTGTGGAACCCTGGGAAGTTCAGAACAAGGTCCAGAATACCTAAAAGGAAGAATGATGAGACAAAACAGTCACTTGAAACAAAAGCTATTTCAGAGACAGCAAATCAGGTCCTGGGTTAATGACGAGAGCATTGAGGGCTCAAGTTGAAGGTAATATCAACATAAAATAAAATATTAAAACAATAACAGAAAATTATCAGGTTTTATCACCAATGCTGATTAATATTTTAACTCTCATGTCACCTTACAAGCTTCACCAAATCATCAAAGGAGGAGTTGGTCACGGAAAATGCAAAATACATGTTAAATAATGTTAACAAAATTAGGCAGTGATTGCATAGTAAAAGAGTCATAAAAAGGTCCGAAAATTGTTAAAGAAGCAAAGAAATGCAATAAGAATGCTAAAGAAACAATTAGAAATTTGAGGCTTATATTTTTTTATGTGATGAATTATACTCTTTCCAGGTTTTCTATAAAAAAGATTCAATAAATTTACCATGTTACCTTGATTATAAAGGATAATGAAAGAAGAAGGTTATAGATAACAATAATTTCCCATTAATATTGGGATTTAAGAGAGGAAATAATAAGATGGATAGAGGGAGCTTGAGGCTAAGAGCATCATACTTTGGAGCAAGCGAAGACAGGCTGCTGTGATGAAAATGCTGGATAGCTGATATAATACATCCTTTTGAACAATGTTCAAAATCGAGACCCCACTCCAAGCAATGATGATCATTGCCTGCAACAATAAACCCATGTCTTATTGGAAAATATTATATTAAAATATAAAAACTAGAGAGATGCGCCAAAAGGTTAATAAAGTTGAATGCCTGAAGAGCAAGAATATAAAAGGTCCACAATCTGTCAAAACTTCGAAAAATGTGCCAAAAGGTTCGTGTCTCTACAAAATATGCTTTGCCTGTGCTTCTGGGTTTTTTTGAAGAAGCCTTTTTCCCCTGACAAAGAAATCATGTTAAGCAGATAGTGGTAAATCATTTCAAAAGGTAGTGTATTACTAGCAACATAAGCGCACTGTACCACATCTCTTGTAGATATAAAAAAACTTCCATCATCACGCATAGGCCAACCAAGAGAAAAGCAGTCCGATGACCTGAAAGATATAAGCAAAGCCAAGTGTTAACCAGAACGAAGTGATACAAAAAACTCAAAAAGAATTGTTCTTCATCAGAATTCTAATATTATATCCAAACTAACCAGAAGTATTCATTTAGATCATCATAATTGCACCACTGTGAGTGTGAAGCTTTACCATTTTTACTTTTATTGGCTTCCTGCAATAATTGGAACACAATTTTCATATTGAGAACAAAAGGACCAGAAATTTGATGACGAAATGAATCCTTGCACAATGACATACCTTTTCAATTACATGGTAAATTGGTGTTATAACCTTCCTCAGGAAAGCCTCGTCGTCTCCACCATAAGAAGGCTTAATATTTTCTCCAGTAACGATGCTGACGTTTCCAGCCAACAGGCCATGGAGTTCATATGCCATCTGAACAAATGAGAGGTCAACCTTATGAAGCTTTTATATAACAGAAAATGTGCTAATTACTTTTAAAAAGGATAAATAAAGGAAAGAGCATCCAACGCACACCAGCCTTCCATCCCGAATTCTGGTCTTAGAATCACCCATTTTCTGTCCTGAACTAGCTAAGGAGTCCGTTAATGTTATGGTCAGTACTTACATTATGAAAAATATAGCATAGACATTCAGGCATGAAGCGAACATTTGCTGCCTCGCCCCAGATGAGAAGAAAAAGGCCCATGTACAGTATCTTTCTCTGCTGGATTTCTGGCTGGCCTTGAGGGAGCCTGCAAGAACCACACATGTAGATGTTAACATAGCAAATTAATGATCATTCATTTGCAGCCTGCTTTAAGTTTTGAATGAATAAAAAAGAGTCCACCTACTTACCTTAAACTATGTTTCCGCCCTAAAAACTTGCACCATGTTTTATAATTCTTAAAAAGCTTGTTCATAACTTCATCAACAGCTCGATCATCAAGCTGCATAGGAGATGAGAGTCTAAGCATAGCACAGCCATTAATTAAGTATGGAAGTAATAGTTAATCAAGGATACTTGGTGAATTAGAAAAGGGATTAACTAGAAAGGTTCAAAAGTTATTCAAATAATTTGCGATTAAATGCACATGCACATATACACATTCACTTCAGCTCCAAACCCTGAATCAACACCACAAACATCACAATTACCCATATCCTGGATGCTATAGCTATCAAAAGGTAGGATAATGCTAGAGCTGTAGCAACATCTAATATATAACAGGAAAAAAAAAAGGAGGATTAAGGATTAGAGCATACCTTGCTAATAGGTTCAGGCTTGGGATTAAGCCTTATATGTTTGTTGGCAAGTAGTAAAATCAAATGCTCCCTCTGGTTCCTGACATTGTCTCTCTGCGTTCATCAAATTTAAGAACCAAATTTTTAGTTACTGAAGATTCTAGTGTAACTCTCAGCAATTGAATTCTCTACTATTTTATTTTTAAAAAAGTTTTCTTGGGTCAAGAACATGCCTGAAAGCCAAACATGGCCCTCAGCCAATCAAGAAGGTCTAAATCACCAGCTTTCTGCCTTTGTGGATCAAATGCAGTGGGCCAGTTCAAGCCACGAGTGTTCCACAGTGCAGCAACAGCAGCTTTGACCTGGTACATATGGACAGGAAATTCTCAAGCAGCATATTAAACTATGCATCGAGAGAAAAGGAGTGATCACAACAGCAGCAAGATAACTATGAAGAATATGTATAACCTCCTCAAGCTGCATTATGGACTGTGAAGCCCCGGCAGAATCCAGAGGAAGGATGTTGAAAGGGGCATATATTTCTTTCTTTTCCTGGACATCTCTGGCTGCTGCAATAATCTGCTCAGAGTAAAGTCATTAAAAAATACTTCACTACCCTGAAAAGGATTCATGCCGTAGAATGGCCAACTGCATAAGAACTAGTAAACGACAGACTATAACAGGGACTAACCTCAGGAGCAACTTCTTCTACTTTCTCTGTTTTGTTAACAGCACAAAGCACTTCAAAAAGAACACCAGCTGTCTGATAGGCTTTTCCAAGTTGAGCTCTGCAAAGATATTAAAAGGTCGTCATCACAACAGCATTTATGCTCTAAAGAAAAAGAAGTAAATAAAACAAGGGAGAGAGTGAACTAGCATTTATGCTATTACCTGTCTGCTTGCTCTCCCTGGTCAAGTGCTCTAACGTAGTGTTCATAGTACTGCTGATAAAAGCTCTCGATTTCCCGCGCATCAGTCTTTTTAACCCGAGAGGCAAGACTGGAATTATTGTCCTGAGATAAATAAAATAGTTTTCACATAACTTCTGATGCTTCAAAACAATCCATGGCAAAACTATGTGAAGTTCTTTTGGATTATTATTAAAGGGCCCGAAAATTGGATTTGGTTTTAGAAAATGCAAAAAAGAAGCATTCCTACAAACAAATTGAGTGCAATAGCTATCTATGTGAATGAACACGCCAAGAATGCATTCATCATGAGACTAGCAAAGGGAACAAATAAATTATCGCGACAACCACCTACTTTTGGAGATTATTGCATTCCCGCTATTCAGAAATTCTCCTTATTCCACAAATGACAAATGCAATGCAATTTAATTAATTAGTTTCTCTCTCCCACTTCCAAATGAGACCACAAATTCCCTCCGCCAGCTCCAGGCATTTAAGATTGCAAAATGACCATTGAGACCCCATTAAAAGTACTAAAGTGCAAACAGGCTCTTATGAACTTGAGCACATTTGATCACTACCCCCCCTCTTTCACAACATTTTTTTATTTTTCCAAAAACACCGCCGTTGAATATGTTTCGACCAGGAACAGAGGATCTTTCGCTTGTCATAATTCTTAATAGATATAATTACTGTTCCATTACCCCCATTATGCTCACTCAAATCAGATAAGAAAAACAACACAAGAAAGAATGTGATCAAAACCATTGATGATTTAGAAACAGAATTTAACGAAAGTAAAATTTACCCTCTCCAATCTCTGTAGCAAAGATGTCTTGAACTGCCTCACACCACGACCACTTGAATTTGGATCCAGTCTATGGGCTTTTTCAAACGCATAAAACCTACCTATATTCCCCCAAATCAAAAAAAGAAAGAAAGAAAAAGAAAATAAATAATAAACAATGATTAAAAGAATAGTGATTTCCTTGTTACAACATAGTCGCTAAAATTGATGCAACATTATTACGTACAGAGATAGGCAACGCGAGGGCGTTCATGTTCGATTTCAGCTGCAATGCGGAGAACAGGGGCGATGGAACCGAGTGAGGAAGGGACGACCTCATTATCAAAAACCTCAAGAGAGAATGTAGTGGTGGCAGCGCTGCGAGACGGTCTCCGGCTCAGCATCTGTGACCCAGATGGTTCCAGGTTCGACATTGTTGTTCAATCAAATGCTAGCTCGTGAGCTAGCCACCTTTTGCTCCTAACAGTGTCTTATTTCGCTAATTTTAACCACCTGCTAGAGAGTAAATTAATGAAAATCAGCAATTATGAATTTATCTTCTTCTTTTTTCAAGTCTGGTTGGGAAATGAGAAAATATGTAGGAAAGAGAAGAAAAAACGTAAGAAACAAGCTAATTATCTGAACATTGCTTCTGCGCTACAGCTACATTTTCAGCTTAATTATCGCTTAAATTGGAAAGGATAAATTAAAGCAAAAACTCTCGTGAAATTCATTCATTTAGCATCTAATTGAATTAAAACTCGGCTTATTCCTTATTAATGGTGCAGTTACATTTCTCGTTTGATTTTCCTGTTATTTATCGGCAACCAAACAGATAAAAAAAAGTAAAAACAAATAAATATGTATGAGATCTCATTTACTTCTACTCTCAGATTCTCGTTTTTCTTTTTCGTTTTCTTTTTATTTTTCTCAGCAACCAAGCAGAAAACAACAGTGCACATACGTTCCCTCCTTTCTTTTCCAATGATTCTCATAAACCAAACAGCACAAAGAGAAACAATATATTAGCAATTATAACTTCTAACCTATTTTTCCTTTCCTTCTTAGCAAACAAACAGAGAGATAAACAAACAAACAAGTATTTCAGAATTCTTTTTCGTTTCTCGGAAACCAAACAGAGAAAAAAAAATAAAATAAAAATGCACGTTATAATTAAACTCGAACTTCTCCGCCTAATTTGTTCTTTCTCTACAACAATCACTCATTCTCTTTAATCTTCCTACCGTTTCTCAGAAACCAAACAGAAACGACTTAATCCTTCAATAATATGTATCAAGTTAATAAATACCAGCCAACTCCGTCTAGTAACAAGAAACTATACGTAAGGACATGCAGAAAATGTACGAAATAAAAAAATAAATCTCGCATTCATTATTTCTTTTCGTTTCTCAGCAACCAAACAGAAACCACAACACAAAGAAGGAGGAGGAGATTCCAGAAACATGAAGCTTACGCGTTTTACAAGGAGAGATGGATAGAGGAGTATTTTAATCACCTACTTTGCCTATAAAGAAACAAAAACAAAATCAAGTTTATGATAGAAAACCGGAAATTTCTAGAGAGAAAGAAAAATGTTAGAGAGAGATACAGATGTTTTTTTTGGAATTTAGTAACCTTTCGCAGAAGAGAGGCGGGAGGAGAGGGAAAGAGAGTCTACTGAGAGATTAAATGGACGAGGAAACATAAAAATACGCGCGCGTTGTTTGTCCGTACATAGGTGGACACGTGGCGGGAATGAGAGGGAGGGTGTCAAGAGAGATGAAAAGGGTAGTGGAGGTGCGCCGTTTTCGGGATTGAAGGAGGCCGTTTTGAAGGGGTCGTCCGATTTTCTCTATTTGTTTTGTTTCCTTTCTTTCGCTGTCTATTTGACCTTGTAATAACTTAATTTTGTTTTTAACGGAATTTTAGTTGTGATCGATAATTTTGGGTTTGGAGATTGACTGGGACCCATTGGACGAGGCCGATGTTTTGGCCTTCGTGGATTGAGATGGTTTGCTTTCTAATTTTTATTTTAATTTTTTTTTTAGAATCATGTATTAAAATAATTTATAAAGATAAAAATAATTAATTTCAAGTAAAATAATAAATTTCAACTCATCTTTGTTTTGACGGCAATCTCAAATATAGAATAAGGATTAAATAATACTTGTATTTTTAGGGAAATAATTAGTTAGTCTCTTGATATATATATAATTGAATCATAGTTTTTTTTAAATAATTTTTTAATTGTTTGCTAATGGAAAGAAATTCCAAAGATAAAATAGGTATTTTTTAACAATAACAGGTGATTATTTATTTTATATGAAATAAAATCAATTATTGTTTGAAAATTAATTATACAAAAGAAAGATGTTTTTGGAAGATCCAACCGTATATATAGAAGAAAAATCTATTAAGGAGAAATTATAGTAATAGATTCTCCTTCCATATGTATAGTTGGATCTTCCAAAAACACCTTTCTTTTATATAATTAATTTCTAGACGGTAATTGATTTATTTTATATAAAATAAATAATTACATGTCATTTTTATTTATTAAAAAATATCTATTTTATCTTTTAAATTTCTTTCTATTAGCAAACAGTTAAAAAGTTATTTAAAAAAAATTATGATTCAATTATGATAGCTCAACACCTTCTTAACAGATAAACTCTCTTTCTCTCTCTAATATCAATCCAACTACTAATTTTATGGTGTACAAAAAAAATAGTATTTTTATTAGTTATTATTTAAAAAAAGTTGAAAATAAATAAGAGAAAGAATGTGAGATGTTATTATTATTTTTTTGAATCATAAATTTGATTTTTTTTTCTCTTTTTTATTTGTCTATATCTTTCTTAAAAATAAATTCAGAAAATAACTAATAAAATACTATTAATTACTCCATTTTATTTGAAAATAATAACTCCAATAAAAATTGAGATTATTTTTTTAAAAAATATTTTAAGGGTACATTTCCATATTAACCTAGTATATTTAAAGAAATTTAATATTTTTTTTCAAATACTTACTCAAGATTTGTTAATTAATATGAATTCTACATCATTCAACATTACCATGAAACAAATATCGAGAAGAAATTATTATTATTATTATGTACAAACTAATTTATTGTTAGAAACAAGAGTGGCAAGTCAAAAAAACAAAAGTAAGGATCGAAATACTACGGTACCTGCACCTAAATTAAAATTGAGATGTTCTTGGAGTGATGAGAAGTCATGCTCATTCTAATCATCCAGCCCCTGTTTATATCAGAAAAATCCATTCATTTTATAAATTTAGTTGTTAAATACGTGCTTTCTACGTGATTCATGTTGATATTTCCTACATAGATGAATAAAGGAAGAGAATGTTTGGTGATAACTTAAATCTAGTTAATTTTCCTTTCCCTTTTCCAGTTTCCAATTAAAAAACCCTCTTTTCAGTAGCAGAGAACATTTTCCTTTTCCTTTTCCAGTTTTCTGTTTTTTTTTCCCCAGTTTTTTTATTCCAATAAAAAAATAAAAATAATATGTTCATTTTTTTAAAGTTTTAGAATATTTTTCCAACTTAGAAAACTAGAAAATATGATCATATTATATTGTTTTTTATTTGGAGAAAAATAAAAATGATGAAAATTGTACTGTTAAAATTAAACTTGTTTTCTGTAATATATATTCTTTACATTTTGACATACTGTAAACACAGTTTACGTACGAAGATTGTATTTTTGGGCTTACTTATCCCCAAAGAGGCATAACTTCAACGAGCAAAATTGCAAAGATCAAAGCACAATGCATCAAATAGAATGCAAAATGTGATTTAAACCACAATAGCATTGTGTTGTGAAACGAAAAAATTCACACAAGAAAAAAGTAATAAGAATCAATACGCAATTCTGTCAAGGCTACTCCTTCAGTCCTAATAGATTTGATCTTTGGGATGCACTAACCATGTTAAGGTGTGCCTTAGGTGTTCCTTGCAGCCCGAAGACAGAAGTGGTGGTTTTCTGCACAGTTCTGGCTCGAGTTCATAGAGAGATTTTTGAATGTCTGCAACTTGATAGAGTTGCCTTTGACTAGGAGACGGTGACTCTATGTGCAGGATTGATAGGACTTTTGCAAGTTAGAATGGCTTCTTCATGTTCTCTTCCTTTGTGTAACATGTCTTAAGAGAGGGCTTTCTGACCATTGTCCTATTCTGATTACGACCTTTAAGATTTTTAGACTATTGGTGGGCTTGC